>ENA-OWRJ01000388-OWRJ01000388.1-human-gut-metagenome-genome-assembly--contig:-NODE-388-length-61430-cov-6.045556_pt1 | contig 61430 bp, 63 predicted proteins | sample MGYA00248269_ERZ651897 | MGnify/ENA primary metagenome ERZ651897 (study PRJEB26924, sample SAMEA4378252) | human gut metagenome | biome: human gut; feature: human-associated habitat; material: faeces...
ATCAGGTGAGAAATACACTGAAATATGTTGGAGAAAAAAACAAGAAGGAATTTGCAAATGACCTTAATATCTTTACAGATTTCTTGGATTGCCGTATGTTTCAATAGACAACAACAGAGCTGAAAATGCAATCAGACCTTTTGTTGTAGGAAGAAAGAACTGGCTGTTCTCCAACACACAGAATGGTGCGAGAGCAAGCGCCCTGATATATTCTCTGGCTGTTACTGCCTGCGCTAACGGGCTGAATGTTGAGGACTATTTTTTCAGGCTGCTGACTTCTGATGAGCCTGTTATGCCTTGGAATGGGTAATATGAATAAAATCCCCTCCGCTGATGTTTTTCAGCGGAGGGGATTGATTTTTGTGGACGCAGGATGGTTTGACGGGTACCCTATGTGGACAGGTTCTCACACGCATTTTTTTAATAATTTGAATATTTTGAGTAATATTATAAACAGTGGCAAAAAGGAAACACAATGCTATTGTTAGCATAAACACCCCATTTTGGGGAAGCCTATCTCATTTTTTAGGGCTATTTTACAACAGCCCTAAAATCTTATATTATTTTTCCTGTCTATTCGACGGAGAGTACCGCATTATTCTAGACATAGATTTTTTTATCAATTTCAATTCTGGAACATGAAATAAAACACACAAAAGAAGATATACAACCATCCCTATTCCAATTCCGCCCAAAAGACTAACCAATTCACCATCTAGAATTCGAATAACACTCTTGACGCAAATGGCCATAACAACAGAAAATGAAGTAGCAGGTAAAACATCTGCAATTTGTTGTTTAATCGCATATTTCAAAATTTTTCTAGCTGCAATCATATTTAGCAAATGAGAAATAGCACTACAAAGCAGCAAAGATGACGCAAAAATAAGTACACCTTTCTTTATCGTTACAACCAGAAAAAACAATTCAACGCATTTTTTGATTATTTCCAACTTTAATGGCGTACCACTGTCTCCTATCGCCTTAATAGCCTGAATGATAGCCAGTTGTATAGCCTGAAACAGATATCCAATCGCAAAAATCTGTAGATACGGAACGCACTCTAGCCACTTATCTGTCAAGAGTAATGCTACCAGCGGTTCAGCAACAGCTGCAAGACCAACCATCATCGGAAACAGCAGAAAACTAGACATTCTCACAGTTTTAGAAACCATCTTCGTAACACTGCTTACAGAATCCTGTTTTTGCGAATAGACCGGAAGAAGCACAGTTTGTATTGTGCCATTGATACTTTCCATAACAGCTTGTGGAAACTGCTTTCCACGATTAAAAAAGCCAAGTGCTTCTGACGAATATATCTGACCAATGAGTAAACTTCTAATATCCAAAAACAAAGAAACAATAAAATTTGACGCAAAAACTTTTGCCCCAAATGGTAAGAGGTTTCTCAGGCTTTGAATGGACAGCTTGCCTTGTGGTATCCACCGAACGATGCAATATGTTATAAAGCATGTTGCTGTTTGATTTACCAACTGTTGGATAACCAACGCCCATGCACCAAAACCTGCAACTGCCAAACCAATGCCAACTGCAGCTGCAATTAACGCAGACATAAAACTTGACACTGTTAAAACTTTAAAACGTAGATCTCTAGTCACATAGGCAACTTGAATGGAATTGAATGCCCCAGGAAAAAGAACAATGGCCATCACCCGCAGAAGACTGCATAATTCCACAGAATTATAGCATCTTCCAATAAATGGTGCCGTCACATATATCACAAAATACAATATCATTGCAACAAATTCGGAAAACGCAAGAATCGTGAGATAATCATTTCCATCGACATCTTTTTTTTGAATAAGTGCAGTATTAAATCCCCCCTGAACAAATGTTGTGGCTAGTGCGATAAAAATCGTCACAATCGACACCGTTCCATAATCTGATGGTGTAAGAAGTCTTGCAAGTAAAAGTGTTACCAGAAAGTTTGTTCCTTGTACAGATATCCGTTCAAAAAACTTCCAACCAAACGCTGCTGTTACCTTTTTTTCCATGTTTCTAATTTCCTCAAATCAAAAAGTTATTAACAGTTGTTTCTTTGAATTAAGATATGCTGCAACAATATACATCATACACAAATAATACCCAATGCTCATCATGGATTCAACTTGGAATGCCGTCATAAGTGAAATTAGCATCCCCAAATTAACAAATTCAACCGATTGCTCTATTTTATTTTTTGTTTGTCCAGAAAAAGCATAATATATTGTATATAAACCTAAGCCAAGTCCCACGATGCCATAATACAGCGTAGTATTTAGATAATAGCAATGTGCATGATTCACACCATATCCAAGAATGCTAACAGCTCTAGAAGTGTTCATTGCACCGTATCCAATCCATAGCGATTTCAACGATTTTAAAACAGCATCAAGAGCATTGTTCCATATACGTACTCTTTGAGAAAAAGTAATATCTTTTTTTAATATTTCAACAATTATAAACGAAAATTTTTCTTGCATGTGAAATACAACAATTATAGCGCAGAGAATTATTTCAACAATAATGATTACCTTCACGGAAAAGAAGGGAATTCTTTTTTTCTTCCACAAATAAACTAATAGCAATCCTAATGTGATGCAAAACAACCCTGTAGCTGTCCATACTTTTATCATTGATAAATATTCGCACAAAAGGACGAACACCAGCCATTTCTTTGCTTTTTTTGATGGATACAGCTCATTATTCAACAAACATAAAAATGCAGCTTCCAGATAGAAAATAAACCACGCTGTTCTATAACTCAAGAAGAAATTCATTGTATACATAGAAGAAGCATACATTCCATTTGGAAACAAAAAAACAGTCAAAGTATTAATAACAGCATAACTGCCAAGCAGCAAACTTCCACCTTCAAAAAATGCTTTAGGGTTTTGTTTCAGTGAAAGATAAGTGAATATACTAATGCCAAATACGTTTAATGTTGCTCCCCAATCTGCATATGAGATTCCGTTCATGAATGATGACAGAATTTTCCACACTTCATTGCAAGCAATTAACCCTAACACAATTGAAACCCTGTTTATCGGTATTGTACTTTTTATCAGTAATAAACCGCATACAAAACAGAGTAAAATCCGCATAATATCAAATAGCGAATCAATGGCTCCTAGTGATGACATTCCTGACAATATTCCCGGTTTAAATAGAAACATCATTGAAAAGAATACGAACCATTTGTTATGAAATGCTTTCATACACCCCTCCTAATGCTTCTATATATATTCTGTACAACTTTTGGCACTCAATCATAATATCATACCCATTGTTCTGAATCAATTTTAAGGTGTTTTCTCTATGACTTATATCTGTTGCCAAAATAGTATCTGCCCATTGCTTCGCAGAGGCATTTCTAGGAAGATACGTAAATAATTTTTCGGAGATGCACGCCTCCTGCGGTACTACTTCAGCTGTAGCAAATGTTTTTAGACCTGCCGCTTGAGCTTCAATGTATACAATTCCCAGCCCTTCAAATCGAGATGGTAACACAAAAACATCCATTGCTTGAAGCAAAGCCGGTACATCTGTACGTAATCCCAAGAATAAAACGTTTTCCTGCAGTTTTTTTGCATTCACAAGGTTGCGAACATCCTCTTCAAGTTCTCCCTGGCCTATAAACATTAGCACTGCCTGTGATTTAACTTCCTTTATTTTTTCAAAAATCTCAACCGTAAATTGTGGATTCTTCTGATAGGACAGGCGTCCGACCACACCAACAACATACTTGTCCACTAGATCTAACTTTTTTCGGATTTGTATCCGTTTCTCCGGATCAAATACATATTTTTCCGCTTCAATAGCATTGTTTAGCACCGTATAAGGGTTGTTTCCAAATAAATGCTCTCCAGCATCTTTGGAGCATGCCAACCGCAACGTAGCAAATCTATTAAGCATTTTACGGAATAATTTATAATATGGTTTCGTTGTCGCACCGGTCATATATGCCATATGGGCGTGACAAATTCGTATTTTTACCCCACATATTTTAGCAATCCACAAATATAAAAATGACCATTCCTCAAAGTGGACATGCACAGCATCATATCGCCCCCGTTGAATAATATAGTACATCTCCATAATATTTTTTAGGATGTTTTCCTTTTTGGGCGTTACATAAAACGTGTGGAAACCAGCTTTTTCAAATCTTTCTTGTAAAAGATGCGGTTTTCCGATGCTTTCTCCGACGATATCAAATTCGATACCCGGCATTGGTCGGTTTGTGCAATAATTAGCAATGACAAATCCCACTCCACCGCCATTAAATCCATATGTTATATGCAGAATTTTCATAAAATAATACTCAACCTTTTTTATTTTTAACTACACTTCTGACTTTCTTAGGAACATACTGCCGTATGATTTCCCGGACATTAGGTGGCACCTTCATATTTTGCCTTACAAATGCATCCATCGTTTTCCTCTTGAAATCTCTATAAAACATCTCCCTCTGGAAAGGTCTTGGAAAACTGTCTACTAACCCGCTGTTATGCATCTTCATAAATTCATAATTGGATGGGAGCAACTTCACTTCTTCTTTAATCCTGTCCAGAATTATACGTCCTTTTTCGGTATTAATAAGCAATAAACTTACTCCACATACATTATTGAACTCTGGATGATGAATGGAAATCCCCCAATAATCCCCCACTGTGATATCTGCGCATCGCTTCGAACAGCAATATTGACAGTTATAACAGCTTTCCCTCAGAGAATAGCCTTTCAAATAAGTATATGTATAGGGATCTAGCCGTTCTCTTCTGTATATAACTCGGTCAGAAAGTTCCAGTTTATCGATTTGTGCCCACCCCTCCTTTTCTTTATTGCGGAAAGTCCAATTCACAATTTTGCTCTTTAATTTTTTTGCAAGCCATGCTCTATACCAATCAAACAATTCTTGACTGGGAACACCATGGCACACAACTTCGACCGTATACAGGTTCTTGTGTTCTTTTCCCAGATACGCATACAATCCAGCAACTTGGCACGGTGTACCGCTAAACAGTACCATCTTATCTCGTTGTAAATATTCTCTAACCTGCTCATAAGCGGTTCTTGTATTTGCCTGAACATATTTACTGCCCTGCAATTTATAAAGATTTTCTGGTTTCTCGATGGCACAGGTTCTGACGATTCCCTCGTCCGTCATCTCTACACCAAATACCACACCACCATCTTTTAAAACAGTCGCAGCTACAACCGCAAAAACACCACCGCTCGTGCTTTTTTCAACGATTGTCTTTTCTTTTGCATACGCTGCGTAGGTTTCCATCGGCTCGTTCTTGAAAACAGGATTAAGCTGTGGACACGCCTTCTCGCACAAATCACAACCAATGCATAATTCCATATTAACCGCTGGAACCAGAAATCCCTCTTCATCCTTAATAACATCAATGCACTTTTTTGGACACTTTTGCACACATGAAAAACATCCCGTACATTTAGTTTTTTCCAGTTTATCGATCATTTGAATTGCATGCTCCTTCGCACTCGTGCAGTGCCTGTTCAAGCCACTGCCTAGAGCTTTCCGCTAACTTTTCCATCTGGTCATCTAAGCTCTGAAAACGACTACTTCTGATTGTGTCAGTATTTGCTTTTTCTCCCGGTACAACCAGTCTGTCACCCATATCCACTACTTGAAGCAACGAATGAATACGGCTATTTTGCCCCCGTTTGTCTCCATCTTTAAAGCGTTGCAACACGTTAAATTGTTTATGGTATCGAATTGAAAACAGTGTACAATGAAACGAGTCCGTCAGTATATACTCCGCATTTTCTATAAGTCCAAGCCATTCACGCGGTCCTACCGGTTTTTTGATGGTTCCATCTTTACTGAAGTCTGCAGCCACCATAGGGAGCATACGAATCGTCAGATTTTTTTCTGCTGCAATTTCTTCTGCTGTTTTCAAATATCTTGGATCTGCACTAAGAAAATAGCAGAACAGATATTTCTTCTCTTTTACAACTGAAACGGAAAGCGTTCTCCAATGCTTCATAGTTACCAACATTGTAGGGTCTACCGTTAACTCCGCATGTTGGCCTGTTAAATCGTATACGATTTCTGCCCCACGTTTTTCTCTGACCGAAATATATCGAAATTGAGAAATCGCTTTTTGAATTCGTTTGCGATTGTTGTTTGGTACGTTCTCAACCCCAAAGCTCGGCGCATAAGCAATTTTTCTATAACAATCCTGCACAAATTCAAGGTAATAATAGGGATCATAAAAGTATGGGTTCCATATTTGGTCACTTCCGCAGATAAACACAGCATCACTGCCGCATACCTTTGCAATTTCCGACGCAGTAGAGCACAATGATGTAATCCGCATATGTTTCTCACGAAAATCATCAAAAATCGTGAGATTATTTATTTCACTCGATGCTCCATTTTTCTTCATGAGAAATTCATTGATCTTATACTGAATCGTCTCTTTAAAGCTATGATTGATAAACTTTAGCTTCCACAAATCTACCTTTGTCGGCTTATAATTCAATATACTACTCTCATACCCCATATCCATTATGATGTGCTGCAACGCATATGCCTGTAGCACGCTGCCATAATTATTACCTCTATACCATGTTTGCGTGTATACTTTCATCATCAATTCCCGTTTCTTTTTAGATTCGCATAAAGCCTGATTAGCTTTTCTACATAATTAGATGCACAAAATAGCTTTTTAGCGTTTCCCACAGCCCGCTCCGCCATTCGATGGTAATCTTTATCGCTCAGATTTATAATTCGTTCAATGGCTTCCGCCAAAGCCGATTCGTCTTTCATCGGGCAAACAAAACCAGTCTCACCATCAATGATATTTTCCGGCAGACCACCTGCATCCGTCACAATAATCGGCTTTCCCATGGCTTGGGCTTCGCACGCTGTATATCCGCTTGCCTCATACCACTCAGAAGGAACTACCACGCAAGCGCTCTCTCTTACACAGCGCCAAAGTGCCTCTCCGCTTTTGAATCCCGCCAAAGTAATCCTTTCTTCCAACCCCAGCCGGTGCACTTCCTGCCGAATGGTCTCTTCCTCTGGACCAGTTCCAATGATTACTAGCGGAACTTTTTGTATTTTTTTCATTGTTCGCACCAACGTTAGGATTCCCTTTTCTCGAGATAAACGCCCATAATAAAGAACAAATTCTCCTCTGGTACCCTGTACTGAGTATATTGTCTGTGCCGGAAGAAAATTTTTCATATGAATGATAGGAGATCTTGTCAAACCAGATTCTTGCATTTTTTTCTTATAAAATTCAGAAGGTGTAATAAACAAATCAATTTTATTATACAAGCCACTTCGTTTATTGAATTCGCTCTCCAGTGCAGCCATCATACACTTTGCACGGGAATCCTTAAAGCACACTCGCTTTATGCAATTCAAATAGTTACCGTGCAGACAGTCCTCACAAATTTCTCCATGATCCAACATTACATGATTCGGACATATACAATTAAGGTCGTGCATTGTAAACACAACGGGAATATCATATTTTTTTGCGGCATCCACAATGGAAGCCGTAAGTACCCGATGAAAAAGGTTGATATGAATGATATCCGGCTTCTCCTTTTCGATTAGTGCCGAGAATTTCTTCTTCGCTTCAAAGGAATATACCATGCGAAATGCTGCCGCAATTTTATCCCGAACGCTAATATCTCCGTTAAAATCCACATTGCTGACAAAATATTCACTCTGGGCACATGGCATATTCTTTTCATCCTGCATAGAAAAGAAAATCACTTCATGTCCTGCATTCTGCAACAGTTCTGCCAACCCAAAGAAATAGGTTTCTGAACCACCGTGCATATTGAAATATTTGTTTACCAACAAAATTTTCACGTTTTTGTTCATCTCCTTGGTTGCTCTGCTATCATCGGTCGCGCAGCAAATGTACCACTTTCCACAATGGCTTATATAACCTCATACGAATCAGCACCTTAGTAACAAAATTCTTTTTTCTATTTCCAAGAACAATGTTTTGATTCAGATTTTCTTCAATGGGTATAGCATCTAGCTTTGCAAAGAACTTAATCCTACTTGCATTCTCTTCCGCTGCGCATTCAAGTGGAGAATTGTTTACACGCACCGTGTCAATAGGATATTCTTCCATATATATTGCATCAGTCACCCGTTCAATCCATTTTTCCCCTTTTTTAGTGTTGATAATCAGTGCAGAAATCCCCTTGTTGGCACTCATATTCAGAAGACGATTTCCTACTTTCCACAAGTCACCAATAATCAAATCTGCGCTGCCGTTGCTGCCCTTAAATTCACAGTGATAGCAACTTTGGCGGTATGTCAATCCCTGAAGCATCCCCAAGACATAAGCATTTTCCTTATAGCTTAATTCCATCTGTTTTTTTCCTGATTCTGTTGTTATAACATAATACGGAAGTGACCAACCTACTGGATCTTTGCTACGGAAATTTACTGTTCTAATTTTCTCGCCATATTCTTTGGCTTTTGCCTCACGATATCTTCTCCACACACCAGGGGTAGGAACCCCTTCACAGATCAAGGAAACTTTTAATAGATTCTCAGAATCACCTACTACGGCCCCGCAAGCAACACATTGGCAGGGAGTCCCGCAGAACATGACTATTTTTCCGATTTTCAGCAACTGCTGAACCTCTGCCAAACAGCTGCCCATATCACTCTGCACATACTTGGAGTTGCGCATCCGTTCGATATCTTCCAATTTATTGGAAACAATGTGGACTGCATCCATTTGGTCATTCCAAACACATCCGCATACAAAGCCGCCCTGCTGCAAAATCTCCCGTGCGAGTGTAAAGAACATACCTCCGGATGTAGAAGATTTACGTTCGACTTCATCCAACTGGTATGCTGCATAACAGCCCTCTGCCGCAATTGGAGTATGAGAGCAACTGGCATGCTGATGAATACATACCCTGTCACATTTCCCGCAACCAATACATAGGTTTCGGTCTATTTGCGGAACATAACTGCCATCGACCGCCTGAATCATCCGAATTGCACCCCGAGAACACGCATTCACACACGCTGTACATCCATAACAATATTTCAATAACTCAAAATCAAGCATACAATCTCCAATCAGAACAATGTCTTTCTATTTGCCACCTCTGGAATTTGACAGAATATAACGTTCTACAGAATCCTCAAATCGACCAACTACTTTCGCAGGACAGCCAACAGCCACACTACCGCTGGGAATATCCCAGGTAACAATGCTTCCTGCCCCAATGATAACGTTGTCGCCAATGGTCACATCGTACAGGATAAAGGATCGTCCGCCAATGAACACATTGTTACCCCCCGACGAATGTTACACTTTTGTAATCCATTAATATTGTTAATCATAACAGAAACGATATCATGGTTTAGAATTGCAACATCTGTCGCAATATTCACATTGTCCCCCATAAAAATCAGCTGCGGTTCGCTAGGCAGTTTATGCGGCTCATACCAGCAGTTTTTTTCCATTGCGCCGAACACACCGCTTTTCTTTAAGAGTTTTGCCCGAAAGCCGCCGTTCCCACAGAGCATCAGCCTTATGAGAATCAGTCTGCGCCGCAGTGTGATTCTCCCAAAATGTAGTCCTGAATTAACACTCATTTCCTATTCATCCTCTGTTTCAGATTTCTTGCAAACGGATATATCTTTGTGTGTACAAAAGAAATAGAGTCAACCATCAATCCTTCCGGCATGATACCTGTGCAGAAGCTCAGGAGCTTCTGGGGTATAGTCCGATCGTCCGGCATCATGGGCGTATCCTTCCAAGGACTCTTTGTTTTGTATTCCAGATAATTTTTCGCATATGGGTGCTTACAGCCTTCCACCCAAGGACGAATGCTCATACGGAAGCAGGACTGAAAATGAACAATAGCAGGATTCTCTACCGCTTCCTGGTACTGCGCAGGATCTCCCGGAACTGGCGGTTTACGGAGCTTAATCAGATTTTTGTAATTAAAGGCAAAGAAAATCGTCATGCAGTTGTATTTCGGATGCAATAATCCAGAGCGTCCCAGCTTACTTAAGACGCCATTCTGAACACCTTGGTCTACAAATGTAATATCGCCCTGATTTGTGCGAATGTACTGCAGGAACATTTCTTCGACATTGTTTTTGCGCCATGCTTCCAAATCCACTAGAATGACACCATTATTGATATAATTATCCTCCGGCTTTAGGCCAAGATTGGTACGATAGGCTTCACCTCGGCAGTCATCAACACCATAAAGCCACTTATCACCCATATCCATTTCCCACAAAGGGGTTAAGTCCTGCATAACCAATGTGTCACAGTCAATAAACAACACTTTTTTCACTGTTTCAGGCAACATAGAAGGCAAGAAAAGGCGATAAAATGTGCTGATATTCCAACGTCCAACATTGATTTCTGTCGCAGAACGCTTTTCAATATCCGGGTGGTTCAAGTAAGTCAAGGTCCTGCCAAAGTCTGCAATCATACCCTCCAACTTTTGCTTGTTATCCTCAGAAATGTTGTTGTCAATCAAATATATATTTAGTTCTTTTACATTGCGATTGTGTTCCAGCAAAGACAACATGGAAATGCCAGCAATTTCGCAGTAGCTGTCACTGGAGGAATAGACAATATCCATCCTGTTCTCCCTATTACTTACAGTTTCTTGTAATCTTCAAAACTCATCAAATTTAAGTCCTTCTCGCTGATAATCAAATTTTTGTCTCCGCCAATCAGTTCAAAGGGCCATTTAATGCCGATATTCGAGTCATTATACATGATGCCGGAGTCGCCTTCACCATAGAAAACTTCTGCGCATTTATAGCTGACTACGGAATCTTCAATTACCAGATAACCGTGTCCAAAATACTGCGGCACCAGCAGCATATTGGTGTTCTCGCCGGTCAGGTGAAAGCCTCTCCACTGACCGAAGGTGGGAGAATCCGGGCGCAGGTCAACGATAACATCATAAACATGACCTGAAATACAGCGCACCAGTTTAGCCTGCTGCTTTCCCAGCTGGAAGTGGGTAGCCCGGATGACACCACGCTTGGAGATGGTGTAGAATACCTCCTTCAGGTCGTGTTCAATCCCATTGGCTTTGAAAGTATCCACGTTATAGTCCTTAATCAGGCCACCCCGATTGTCGGTTGCATAGAAAGGCTTAATCAGGTAAGCACCCTTCAAATCCAGCTCCTGAAAATCAAATTTCTGTACCATTATGCTTCACCTCTAATGTAATCCGCTGTCATCTTGATACCCTGAGCAAAAGGAATCTTGTTGATGTACCCTGTATCTCTCTCAACTTTCTTCAAGTCAAACTGGTCGTAGGAGATATCCACGCCCTTAAAGGGAAGGTCGCCAAGACCCAACTCTGCCTCCAGGTCAACGATATCCCGCATTTCCAGCAGGAACTCCCGCAGGGGCTTGGGTTCGCCACTGCCGATGTAGTAGCGATTGAACGCCTTTCCCTTTTCTGCCACAGCAATTATAGAGTTGATGGCATCGGTAATGTAGATAAAGTCGTAGGTCTGGTAACCGGCAGTAAAGGAACAGTGTTCCTTATGCACCAGCTTATTGATGGAAGTATAAATCATTCGGGCAGACTTCTCGCCCACGCCGTAGATATTGGTGATGATAACCGGGATGAACTCGATGCCGTTAAGCTTGGCAACAGTCTCGCCCATGAGATGGGCTGCCAGCTTTCCGGTGCCGTAAATATAGCCGCCGGCAGGCTCAATATCATCGGACTGGAGATATTCGTAGGTTTCCATCTCATTGATACTGGAAGCGTAAACCACACGCTTGCAGCCAATCTCACTGCACAGCTTGATGTAGTCGCAGGTCAGCTTCACGTTATTCAACTGTACATTGTAATCTGCCCGGGCAGAACCGGAGGTTCCCACCCATGCCAGATGGAAGAAGCACTTGTACTCTGCCTGAGGAATTTCCTGCATCAAAGCCGCTACTTCCTTGTTCATCACATTCACGCAGGTAATCCGCTCGTCCTTTGCCAGCACATCATCAAAGCGCACATCCAATGCTGTCACCTGATAGCCCTTTGCCAGCAGCGCATTCACCAGCGTCTTGCCGATAAATCCGTTTGCGCCTGTTACAATCACTTTTTCCATCCTTATTCTCCCATTTTCAAAAAAGTGTCAATTTCGTTATCCATGCAAGCCCGGATATCCCCACCTTCCGCCCAGCACTTGCTCCATTCCACTACCATCTCAATGGCGGTATCCAGATTCCAGTGTGGTTTCCAGCCAAAGGTGGTCTTTAGCTTAGAGCAGTCCAGCTTCAGGAAGTTTGCTTCGTGAGGGCCACCATCATATCGGTTGACCCAATTCATGCCATCGCCCCACTTGCTGACAAACAAGTCAACCAGTGCGCCGGTCTGGAAGCAATCAACATCATCGGGACCCACATTGTAGTAACCGGCATACTTACCGTCGTCATACTGCATCGCCGCAATCATCAGGTAAGCATACAGAGGTTCAAGAACGTGCTGATAGGGCCGGGTGGAGAAGGGATTGCGCACCACGATATCCTCGTGCTTCATTGCCGCCCGAATGCAGTCCGGGATAATCCGGTCATTGGCAAAGTCGCCGCCGCCAATCACATTGCCTGCACGGGCTGTAGAAATCGCCACATGGTCATCTGCAAAGAAGCTGTTTTTATAAGAATGCGTCACCAGCTCCGAGCAGGACTTAGAGTTAGAGTAGGGGTCAAAGCCGTCCAGCTCCTCGTTTTCCCGATAGCCCCATGCCCACTCCTTATTTAAATACACCTTGTCCGTGGTCACGTTCAGGAAGGACTTTACGCAGCTGCTATTGCGGACGCATTCCAAGATATTCACCGTACCCATTACATTGGTTTCGTATGTATAGGCGGGGTCTTTGTAGCTGTCACGGACAATGGGCTGAGCCGCCAGATGTAGCACAATCTCCGGCTGTGCCTCGTCAAAATCCGCCTTCAATGCCTTATAATCCCGAATGTCGCCAACCACAGAATGCACATCCTGCTGGATATCGGCAATTTCAAACAGAGAAGGTGAAGTCGGCGGGTTCAGAGAATAGCCCGTCACAGCTGCGCCGGCGTTGGCAAGGATTTTGCACAGCCAAGAGCCCTTGAAGCCTGTATGGCCGGTAACAAACACCTTTTTCCCTTTATAAAAGCTCAAATCAAATTTATCCATTAGTCCTCCCACACCTTCCAAGGCGCCTTGCCGGATTCCCACAGCTTTTCCAACTGCTGTTTCTCACGAAGAGTATCCATACACTGCCAGTACCCCTTATGTACATAGCCAACCAACTCTTTCTTGGCAACCAGCTTGGTCAGCGGGCCCTTCTCGAATACAGTAGTATCCCCTTCAATGAGGTCAAACAGCTCCGGCTGGAACACCATAAATCCAATGTTAATCAAATCTCCGTCCATATCGGACTTTTCCCGGAACGCATCAATTACACCATTAGCACCCACTTCCACAACGCCTTTATTTTGACCAAAGTTGTACATGGACATGGTACCAATTTTCCCATGTGTCTTATGGAAGGCAATCAGTTCTGAAATGTTTACATTTCCAACAGCATCTCCGTAAGTAAGCATAAAGGGTTCATCACCAATATACTCCCGAATGCGTTTAACCCGTCCGCCGGTCTGAGTGTTCAGACCAGTATCCACCACTGTGACCTTCCAAGGCTCGGCGTGCTTATTGTGAACAATCATTTCATTGTTGCCATTGGTATAATCAAAGGTGATATCCGAAGTATGCAGGAAATAATCCGCAAACCACTCCTTAATCACATGCTGCTTGTAGCCTGCGCAGATGATAAATTCGTTATAGCCATAGGCAGCATAGGTTTTCATAATGTGCCATAGGATTGGCATTCCGCCAATCTCAATCATTGGCTTTGGTTTATATGCAGATTCTTCGGAAATACGAGTTCCAAAGCCACCGGCTAGGATTACTACTTTCATTGTGCTTCCTTTCGTTATTAACCAAGAACTTAAAATGCAGTTCTGTTTATTATAGTTTTTAAACTAGTCCTTGAATAGATTCTCAAATCTGTAATAGAACTTGTAGCTATATACCGCTAGCTTACTGCCTCCGATATTCGTAAATACTATATAATAAAGATCCAAGACAGTTAAATCCCAAAATTTATGCATTCAAAGCACCAATATACATTAGTTATCTACCAGTATAGTGGTACAATGAATATCAGTTAACTGCTAACCTCGGAATATTTTATTTCACCTTGACCCTTCTCTAAGTAAAACTGCTTCAATTGTCTTAAAAATTATCTTCAAATCAAGCAAAAAAGATCTATTTTGTACGTAATACAATTCCATTTTCTGACGTTCTCCATCCGAATATCCCACATTATTCCTTGCATAAGCTTGCCAATAACCTGTCAAGCCAGGTTTCACAGAAAGCAGAAGCTTTTGTTCGTCAGAAGTATAATTCTCTTTTAATTCGCTTTCCAGTATAGGCCTTGGACCAACAACCGACATATTTCCAAGTATAAGAATATTTACCATTATCTGTGGAAGCTCATCAAGGCTTGACCTGCGCAGCTTGGCCCCAAAGCATTTTTCACCATCACCAACTGTTCTGTATCCGATAAGTCGAGGATCATCCTTAAGCTTATACTCTTCTTTATATTCAGCTAATTGATCGGGAGTCAACATTTTTTCAATATCATCCGCATTTTTCTTCATGCTCCGAAATTTATAAACACCAATACTTTTAAAATTTTTGCCAATTCTTTTATGTACATAAAACGGACTCCATCCATCTTTTACAACAATAACAGCAGAAATCAATATAAATGGTATTACTAACAGAATACTTACTAAAAGCGTTGATATAACATCAAATACTCTTTTAAAGAAGTCAAAAATCGGCTTAGGAGTATAAATCGGAGTATAGATTGCCTCAGCAAGCTGCTCATTCTCCTCAGTCTCATTCTGAACTTCAGTATCAAAAATCTGTAAATTGCCCAATGTCAATCCTCCCCAGCAAAATCACGTTACACCCGTACCTTAATGTCATCAAAAAGCTTTTCGCTGTAATACCCACATTCAGCAAGCTTTCTGAATTCTGCTTTTATTGACGGAACATCTTCTTTGTAAGTTATACCAAACCACTTGTCGGTGGTTTCAAGCACTTTTACGGAAACGCTTTTTTCCGTAAGAAGCTTTCCGATAAATATCGGCAGCAGATACTCAGCAGTAAGTCCATCGTCAATGCTGTCAAAGAACTCCTCAAAGCCCTTTTCAAGCCTACCGATAAACTCAGGTGCAAATCCCCACATATTCATTGATACATGAGAGTTTATATCAAGCAGCATATCATCAGCATATGCCGCATCGCCTTTTTTTACGATATTTTTTGTCTCGGTAATATCAGTGAGAAATCCCGCATCGTCAACATGGCAAATACCTCTGGTAACGGAACCGTTTTCACTGAGAGTGTTCTTTAAAATAAATCCTGCCATGCAGAGCATATCGGGAGAACTGCTCCCATGCTCAACAAGGAAATCGTGTATCTGAACAAAGGCTTTCTTGCCATAATAGTCATCAGCATTTATCACGGCAAACGGCTCATTGATGAACTCTTTGCCCGCAAGCACTGCCTGACCTGTTCCCCATGGCTTTGTCCTACCCTGCGGAAGCTTCCTGCCGTTTGGAATATCCTCCAGCGACTGGAAAGCATAGCAAACCTTTACACCAAGCTTTTCGCATTCACTTTCAATGCGGTTTCCGATGATATTACGGAAGTCCTCTTCTATTGCACGCCTGATAATGAAAATTATCTTGTCAAAGCCTGCTTCAATAGCGTCATGAACGGAATAATCAATAATAAGCTCGCCTTCGGGGCCTACCGCTTCCAGCTGCTTTATACCGCCTTCAAAGCGTGACCCAATCCCTGCCGCCATTATTACAAGTGAAGTGTGCATAAGGTCCTCCTTACCATTGACAATTCCAATAACATATAACTGTCACTTTTCCTTAGAATTCGACATATTCAGGTAAAATCTGCCTATATCAGCACTTGATTGTGACATCTGTATGACTGCAACTGCAGAAACAGCAACAGTTATAATGATGACATTCATCAGCAGCCATTCACACCAATATGCAGTTTATACGCCGAATAAAATTCATCTTCAAGGCAAATACAATTTGATTAAGAAGCGAATAAGAAATGTTACACATTAAAACAAATTATGTACCAATTCTGTTTTAAATTATATCACAAGGCATTATTCTTGTCAATGCGCTATATAACAATAAATACCGCCCGACCGCCGATAGGTGCTGTGCAATATGGCAATAATATTTTTCAAAAGCCATAGTAATCATTTTGTAACAAAATTCATACAGATACGGATTTTATATTAACTTTTGCTTCACATTTCATCTCTTTAAAGCGCTAACCATGTGCTGTGCAGGCAAAATATGATGTTTCTGTAAAATTTATTCCGATTTTTGCCTGTCACATTGACGCTGTTTGATATACATATATACAATAATTATAACACTTATTATAATAATGCCCAAAAGCGAACCCATACTGTCGATAAAAACGTCCTTCAAACGCATTGTTCGTTCTGACACAAAATACTGGTGTATTTCATCGGCAGAAGCGTACAATGCACATATTGCAAGCGAGCACAGCCTCTTGTGTCTGAGCTTAATGCCCGAAGATACCACAGCCGTATAAACAACCATTCCGAGAGCTGTATAAACAGTAAAATGTGCAAGCTTTCTTATAAAAAAGTTCAATTCGGTAATTATAAAGGTCTGCTGCCCAATGTCCATTGAGTCAAAACGAAAAAAAAGAAGCTCCGCAAAAAATTTGGTCACTTTCATACTCAGCCCATTGCTTTCCTTACCGCTCTGGGTGGAAAAGCCGAATATGCAGACCATAAGAATTATCGCCGCAGCCGACCAGAATATCGTCCGCTTTTTTTCAGATCTATGTGATTCCATGTTCTCTCCATTTTGGTAAAAGGCATTTATTGGTTTTAAATATTATACACCCCAAAAGCCGATTTGTAAATAGCAAAGTCGCCTTTTGTAACATATTTTTCATTACTGCTATTTGCGGTACGCCAAAATTATATATCTTAACGAAATTTTATCAGACAGAACTTTCAAAATGATGATATTCGGACTGTACCGCTCCCCAGCGCACACGGATATCTCCCTTTAATATTATTATACATCATTCTTATAGTCACTCAGTGTCATTGCGGAACATTTTTACATTTTTAAGGAATATTATCGTATGTAAAATAAAAAATCACACTGATATGCTCTGTGTCTCATACACATAAGTATATCAGTGTGACTTTTATTTTCTCTTGTTTATAAGCTCTCTTGCTGTTACCTCAGTACAATAAACTCTCAAATCCCAAACATATCCCTACATATCTTCTTTCCGCACCCTGTCCTGAATATCCTGTTATACGCACTCAGAGCAGCGTCCTTTGAAAGTCCGTCCTCCATGATATTTACAAGGAAATCAGCTTCAACAAGTATCTGATAGTCCGCACTGTCAATGTTATCGTATGTATGATGATGGGCTATCAGGAACTGTACCCTCTCGGAAACATCGTCATCAAAGCCCAGCTCTTCAAGCAGATTTGCAGCTATTGCAGGGCCTTCCTTTTCCTGCAGCTTGCCGCCGCAGCTGCCGTATTTTTCTTCGCAGGTGTGAATTCCTATATCGTGGGTAAGGGCAGCGGCTTCAAGAATGAACAGGCTCCTGCTGTCCAGATTTTCCGATTCGCCGATGAGCTTTGCATAGCTGTGCACCTTGCAGAAATGCTGTATTCTCTTTGCGTCTCCGCTGTACAGCTCTATCATTGCCAGGTGTAATTTGTTTATCATTTCGGACACTCCTTCTTTGATTGGTCAATTATTTATTTTTGGCTGACTGTAACAGAAAACTTTCCGTCCTGAGCCTTTACTTCAAGGGAAAGCCCCTGCCTGCGGGCAGCCTCGGCAGCTATTGAAAGTCCCAGACCGCTCCCCTTTCTGCCATTTCTGCTGTTGTCGCCCTTTACAAAAGGCTTTGTAAGCTCGTCGGCATTAAGTTTATCAGCTTCCGTGCAGTCGTTTGTGATGCAGATGTATCCTTTGCGGCATTCTGCGGTTATATGTCCTGATACATCAGTATATTTTACGGCGTTCTCCATGAGATTTGTCAGAATGTCCATCATAAGCTTTTTATCTGCCGTGAAATCGGCGGTTCCGTTTATGCTAAGCTTCAGGTCATTCTTTTCAAGCTCATTTTCATAGTTTGCCGCAATGCCGTGAAGCAGTTCGGCTGCATCAAGCTCCGTGACTTCTGGCGTTATGTCGCTCTCTTCAAGCTTTGACAGCTCCAGAACACTTGCGATTATGGAATCCATATATCTTACGTTATCAAGAATTGCCGAGATATAATGCTCATTTTTATCGGGACTTACTCCGCTTTGAAGATTTTCCGCATAGCCTGATATCACCATAAGAGGGCTTTTCAGGTCATGGGCAAGCTTGTTGGTCATATCTCTGCGGCGGTCCTCTATCTCATAATGTGCGCTGAGGACGGCATATTCCTTTGATGCTCTGAGATATGCTATTATCAGCATAACGGCTATCATTACAGGGACAATGAACCGCAGAGCTTTACCGACAACGGCACCGGTGTTGAATATAAGCGCTTCGCCTATATAACGACTTTTGCCGCCAAGCTCTATGCCTGAAATGTCGGTAATTCTGTCAAACTCTTCTATCGTACTGTCAATGCCCCTGTTGTCCTTTACAAGCTGCTGAACATATGCAAATTTATCCTTGTCAGCCTGCGAGTAAATAAAGGAAAGCCTTGCGACCTGAGCGTCCGCTGCCGTATATACCTCCGCTCCCTCGGGAACAGCTATATCGGGAACTATGGTATCGACCTTATTTTCGGTGCTGTAAACGCTTATTTCAAGAGGAATAAAGGTGTTGTCTGTAAGGCAGAAACGGTCGCAGGCAAAATCATACAGATCGCCAAGCTCATCGGCATTTGAGCCATATTGGGACTTCATCTCTTCAATAACGCTTTCCGCACTGCTGTCAGGCTCATAATAATGAATGTCGGAGGAATCGTCCTTTTTAAAGCTGAGGATCGCCGTATCCTCGGGGCACATATAATAATCACCGTTTTCATCATACACGGCAACAAATGTGTCGGTAATGTCATTATGTCCGCTCAGCTCGGTAATTGCCATTCTGATAAAAGGCTCGCCCAAGCCTTTGTCATAGCCGAGCTTGATGCTCCGGGAAGCCTGACCCGATACGGAAATGCACTCGCCTCTGATATATGTAACAACTCCCGCTGTAATTGCAGCTGTAAACAATGCACATACAATAAATGTGGAGACAAGCTTTTTTGCGAATACACGTTTTTTCGATATGCGGACGCTTTTGGCAGTGTTCTTTTTTCTCATAAGATCATATCCTTTCAGTCTGTCAGTTTATAGCCTTTGGAAATAACTGTTTTTATCTGACTGCCTGCGGGACCCATTGCTTTTCTGAGCTTCTTGATGTGATTATCCACAACTCTGTCCGCTCCGAAATAATCATATCCCCACACCCTGTCAAGAAGCGTGTCTCTGCCGACAACACAATCCCTGTGCTCCATGAGATATTTCAGTATCTCATATTCCTTCGGGGGAAGCTCAACAGCATTTCCGTCAGCCATTATCGTCATTTTTACAGGGTCAAGGGATATTTTTCCGCAGGTCATAACTTTTGATACAGTCATTCCTTTTGAACGTTTCAGAATGGCGTTGACTTTTGCGTAAAGCTCGGCTAAAGAGAATGGTTTGACAATATAATCATCACAGCCAAGGTCATATCCGTAGAGCTTATCCTCTTCACGTCCCCTTGCGGTAAGGAACAGTATGGGAACGCTGCTTTCCGCTCTGATATAACGGCAAAGGGAAAAGCCGTCTGTTCCTGGAAGCATCACATCAAGCAGGATAAGGTCATACTCATTGCTATGTATAAGCTCCATGCCCTTATCGCCGTCCGCTGCTGTTTCCACGGATATAACGCCGTCCTTGGCAGCAAAGTAGTCTGTGATGACCTCTCTGATCTGCTCATCATCTTCCACCAGTAACACGCTGTAAGCCATTTTTCCGCCCTCCTTGATAATATAATACCCTGACCGTGTATCCTTTGTATATCCTTTGGGTGTCTTTTTGGTCTTTTGAGAAAAAAGTTATTTTTATTATAGCATTATGGAACTGGGTTGTAAAGGGCAAAAAAACACAGCACCCTGCTGAGCGCTGTGTCTTACGTTAAGAGATAACATTATTTACAAAATATTGCCGGAGTATATTCCCGTCATATACTGAACTGCCAGAGAAACAAGGGTTATCACAGTCCAGCAGCAAAATCCGAGAATTATAGGCTTGCCGCCCTTTTTCACAAGGCTCACGATATTTGTGTTCAGCCCGATAGCTCCCATTGCCATTGCAATAAAGAATTTGGCAAGCTTTTTCATTGCGGGTATGAAATATGAGGAGTATGCGGCAGAAAATGCGTTCGTGCTAAGGCTTGTAACGACCGTTGTAATGACAGAGGCAGCGATAAAATAAAGTATGAACCAAGGGAATATCTTCTTAAAAGAAAAGCCGTCAGCTGTTTTTCCGTTTTTCTTTGCTTTTGCGGTGCGGTAAAGGGCAAGCGCAAGAGTGATGGGGATTATGGCAAGTGTTCTTGTGAGCTTAACGGTCACGGCAGCTGAAAGTATCCCGCTTGTGTGATAAAGATTTTCGGCTGTTGAAGCTGCCGCCGTCACAGACGATGTGTCATTCACCGCTGTTCCAGCAAAAACGGCAAAGCCTTCCGTGCCAAGTCCTATGGAATGACCGAGGGCAGGAAATATAAGAGCGGCAAGAATATTGAACAGGAAAATTACCGATATTGAACGGGCAACATCTTCGTCATCGGCATCAATAACGGGAGCAGTGGCGGCAATGGCCGAGCCTCCGCATATTGATGAGCCTACTCCGATAAGCACGGCTGTCTTGGATTCAATTTTCAGCAGCTTCATCATTATAAAAGCAGTTATGAGCGACGATGAGATCGTGCAGATTATTACAGGAAGGCTTTTGCTTCCCACAGAAAGAACGGTTGACAGATCAAGGGAAAATCCCAGTATTATGACAGCCCACTGGAGTATTTTCTTAGAAGTAAATGTTATTCCGCCCTTGAAATCCTCTTTTTTAGGCAGCGACGGCACTGCAAAAGAAATAATAAGTCCAAAGAGTATGGACATTACAGGTGCGCCTATAAGTTCAAGCGCAAACCCGTCTATTTTAAGCGAGCTTAAAAATGTGGCAATTACTGCAATGACGGCGCAGAGAAGTATTCCGTACAGATTTTTCTTCAATGACATTGTTATTCCCCCAAAAATTTATCTTATATTGTTGATTATATCACACTTGCATGATAAAATCTAATTATTGTTTATTATACATCAATAAGATTTGCTTATGGAGAAAACAAGATGACAGATCACAGGATAAAAACCTTTGCAGTGCTGTGCGACTGCATGAATTACCGAATAGCTGCGGAAAGGCTTCATCTGACACAGCCTGCTGTGACCCAGCACATACAATATCTTGAAGAATATTATCACTGCAGGCTTTTCAGCTATGACCGCAGAAATCTCACGCTTACCGATGCGGGAGAGGCTTTGCGCAAATATGCGGAAAATGTGCTCTATCAGGAAAAGTGCCTTATGCAGTCTCTGGGCGCTCCAGAAAAAACTGTGCTGAGAATGGGTGCCACAAAGACTATCGGCGAATACGTCATTGCAGACCGTGTGGAAAGATATCTCGGATATCGTGAAAATCAGCTATACATCAAGGTCGATAACACCGAAGAGCTGCTTGGGCTGCTGAAAAAAGGCGAGCTTGATTTTGCGCTTATTGAAGGATATTTTGACCGCTCTGAATTTGCTTCAAAGCTTTTCAGACGAGAAGAATTTGTTGGGATATGCAGCTGCGACCACCAATTTGCGTGTCAGACGGTCAGCATAAAGGATATATTTGATAACACCCTGTTTCTGCGTGAAAACGGCTCAGGCACCCGCAGCATCTTTGAGCAGTTCCTTGCATCTCGGAATTACGGCACGGACAGCTTCCGCAGGATCGTATGTATAAATAATTTCGGGCTGATACTATCTCTCATTGAGAAAAACTGCGGCATTACCTTCGGCTACAGCTCGCTCACTGTCGCCAACTCCTCGCTGTCGGCATTCAGGATAGCTGAGTCCGATATTTTCAGAGAGTATAATTATGTGTTCATTGACACGCCCCACTCGCTTCATTGCGTGGAGCTGTTTGAGTCTTTCGGGAATGATATCGGGAATGTATGAATAAGCTTTTTGATTCTCAGACCGAGCCTTGGGATAAGGTTGTACTCCATTGAGATTTATCCTCTCTCGGAATAACCGATAAAAAAACGGTGAAAAGCAGCAACATTTCTGTTACTGCTTTTCACCGTTTTATTGCGAAGTTTATCTAGGACACACTGATTAAATCTTTCCAAACCAAGTCAAAAGTGATTGAAAACTGATGCTTTCAGCATCGAATTTTGCTGTTTTGAACTTCTTTGAACTTTATGCGTAAATTTTCAAAACAGCTTTCAGGTCCGTTGTTTTTGCATTTAGTTTCTCATATTTTCCACCCCACAGCTTTCTTTCTGCCGATAATAAAGCTGCGGTATATGCCCTCCTGACATACAAGCTCATCATGGGTTCCTTGCTGAACTATCTCTCCCTTATCGACCACGAATATGCGGTCTGCATTGCGGACAGTTTTAAGGCGGTGTGCTATCATAATGACCGTCTTTTCATGGGTAAGTTCGCCTACGGCTTCCATAAGCTCCTTTTCGTTTTCGGGGTCAACATTTGCAGTTGCTTCGTCCAGAATTATAACAGGTGCGTCCTTCATCATGGCACGGGCAATGGAAAGTCTCTGGCGCTCTCCGCCCGAAAGCGAGCCGCCAGCCTCGCCGATGACTGTATCATAGCCGTTTTCCAGCTTCATGATAAAATCATGGCAGCGAGCCTTTTTAGCCGCTTCTATCACCTTTTCCATCGGCGCATCGGGCTGACCGAAACGGATATTGTTTGCGATCGTGTCATGAAAGAGATAAACATTCTGGAACACAAAGCTGAAATTTTTCATAAGGCTGTCCATGCTGTATGTGCGCACATCTTTGCCGTCAAGCGATACGCTGCCCTCATCAACGTCCCAGAAGCGTGAAAGCAGATGACAAAGCGTGGTCTTTCCGCCGCCCGAAGGTCCCACAACAGCTGTAGTCGTTTTCTCGGGGATATCCAGCGTAATGCTGTCAATTATCTTCTTTCTGCCGTAGGAAAAGCTGATATTTTCCGCATGGATATCGCAGTGCTTCGGCGTATATTCCGCTCCCGAAATATCCATAGCAGGAAGCTCCAGTATCTCGTTTGCTTTTGTTACGCAGGTATCAACCACACGTAGGAGTGATGACTGCGTTCCCGCCTGCTCGAGTCCCTCCGTTATCATAAAGGAGCATATGCACATCATAACACAGCTTAAAAGCGGCATACGCCCGCTGGTGTAAAGTATGAGCGCCAGCAGCACAACTCCTACATCTGTGAGCTTTGCGGCAATGTTCTGCGCAAGCATCAGCGGCAGAAGCTTCAGCTCCATCTGGATATTTGCGGAAACATTCTCATCAATGGCGCTTTCCAGCTGACGGTTGTACTTTCCTGTCAGCCGATAGGACTTGACCTCAGAAATGCCCTTGATATATTCAAGTATTTTTTCAACTATGCCGGTATCGGCGTCAGTTTTTTCGGCAGTCGTTTTTTCCGAAGCTGCCTGCATGGCTTTGTTTATCAGATAGTAAAAAACAAGTCCTGCAACGATAAGCAGCCCCACACGCAGGTCGAACACAAAGACCGCAAGCGTCATAACGGCAGTTGAAAATATGCCCTCGGTTACCATTATAACGACCCGTGTCGCCACGCCCGAAAGATTTTCCATAGTGTTTGTGGTGACTGAGGTTATTGTTCCAAGGCTGTTCTCGTTGAAATATCCCATAGGCAGATACCGCAGATGCTCTGCTATCTGAACACGCTTGTTGGCGGAGGTGGAATATCCCGCTTCTGTCTGCAAAGCGGTAGCGTTGTATTTGAGCAGCGATGAACCTATGACCGAAACAAGCATTATGCCAAGGGACAATATTATTGCTTTTGTTGTTACATTTCCGCTGATGACCGCCTGCATCATCACACCCACAGCAGGTATCTTCAATGCTGCAAACAAGGCTGCCGCAACACCGAGGAAAACGGAAACATAAAACTTTCTGCGGTCTTTTTCGTCGCAGAAATCAAAGAATTTTTTCAGTATTTCAAGCATATCATACACCCTCCTCTGCGGAGTCTCTGGACGAAATATGCGCTTCCCACATTCTGCGGTAAAGCGGACAGCTTTCAAGCATCTCGGACTGTGTTCCGCTTGCTTCTATCCTGCCGTCGTTTACAACTGCTATCATATCCGCATCGGCAACAGTCGAAAGGCGGTGGGCAATGACTATCAGCGTTTTTCCCCGCACAAGCTTTGCCACCGATTCCTGAATGACCGCTTCATTTTCGGGGTCTGTATAAGCCGTTGCCTCGTCAAGTATTACGATAGGCGCATTTTTCAGCATTGCTCTTGCAATGGAAATGCGCTGCTTTTCGCCCCCCGAAAGATGTCCTCCGCCGCTGCCAACGACTGTGTCAAAGCCGTTTTCAAGCTGAGAAATGAAGTCATAGCAGCCGCAGTCCTTTGCAGCCTGCTCCACTTCATCGTCCGATGCGTCCTGCCGACCCATACGGATATTTTCACGGACTGTAGTATCAAAAAGAAAATTGTCCTGAGAAACATATGCGATAAGCTTGTTGTAATGCTCAGCCGAGATCTTGCGGATATCTGCACCGCCGACGGTTATTTTTCCGCTGCCTGCGTCCCAGAAAGATGCCGCAAGCTTTGCAATAGTGGATTTTCCGCTGCCCGACGGGCCAACCAGGGCATTCACGGTACCCCCACGGAATGTAAGATCAATGCCGTGGAGCACTTCCGTTTTGCCGTATCCGAAGCGTACATTTTCAAAGCATATCGTGCAGCCCACGGGCTTTTCGATATCATTTTCGGGGCGTTCAAGCTCAGGCGCCGACAGAATAGACATGACCTCTCCGAGGATAGTACCCACCTTTGCAAGGTCGTCCGTGAATTTCATGCAGCCTATTATGGGCGTAACAAGGCCCATTGCAATGATTATGATAAGCACGAATTTATCTGCTTCAAGCGTTCCGTTTTTCATCAGCAGACCGCCGACAGGCAGTACCGAAAGCAAAGTTGCAGGCATAATGTTCATGGCAAATGTAAAATAAAAATTGCTCTTGTTCATCCAGTCGATATAGCTCTGCGCACATTCACGGGCAGCTGCGGCGAACTTTTCGTAGGAGCTTTTCGCCTTGCCGAATACCTTTATGACCTCAATTCCGCCGATATATTCAACTGCTGTATCATTGAGCGCTTTAGTCGCCTTTACCGTGCGCTCATAATTTTTCTCATAGCCTGCCATCATCAGCATGAAAAATATCATGCCCAAAGGCAGCGTGATAAGTGAAGCCAGCGCCATTCGCCAGTCAAGCACAAAAAGATAAACAAGGGCTGCCAGCACAGCAAAAGCATTGGCGGTCATTTCTGGAATAACATGGGCAAGGGTCGGTTCCATGCTGTCCACACGCTCCGCCAGGATATTTTTCAGCTCTCCCGAGCCTCTTGCCTGCACGTCGCCCAGCGGCATACGTGAAAGCTTTTCAAGTCCCCGCCTGCGGATATTTCCAAGCACCGCAAATGTTGCCTGATGGGACTGCGAGGTCGAAAGCGAATGGAACGACACACGGAGCAGCCACATGACAGCCATTACAGCGCAGTCGATAAGATATCCTTTCAGCTCCCTGTTCCCCGACAGCAGCTTCCCGATGATATCCGCCATAACAAAATACGGAAGTATCTGAAAAATCGCTCCGACTACGGCAAGTATCACACTTGCTATATACTTTGATTTTTTCTGTTCCGCAAAAGAAAAAATAATGCTGAACGTGTTTTTTTCTTTCTGCATTTTTGTCACCTCACATTGAAAATTTCTTTTATTCTCAGCAAAGCTTCCTTTGTAATAAGCATATCGTCACAAATTTTTCCGCCATTTATATGCAGCACTCTTGTGCAGGTGCGGCAGACAAATTCATAGTCGTGAGTGACGATAAAAATAAGCTTTCCGCTATCCGAAAGCCTGTGTATCAGCGCCGCCAGACGCACCATGCTGTCATAATCAAGTCCGCTTGTAGGCTCATCGAAAACAAGCAGCTCTTTTCCGCAGACCATGCTCACCGCTGCTGCAAGGCGCTGCTTCTGCCCGCCTGACAAAGTGTTGGGGTGACGGTCACAGAACGGCAAAAGCCCAAGCTCGGCAAGAGTTTTTTCCGCAAGAACCTTGTCGGGGTGCTTTATGCCGAATGTGCATTCAGCCTCAACGCTTTCGGCAAAAAGCTGATAATTCACGTCCTGCATGACCATGTAGGAAAGCTTCATGCGCTCTTTCGGAGCAAGAGCCTTGCCTTTCCATATAAATTCGCCGTCAGTTTCCTTATGAAGTCCGCACAATCCACGGGAAAAGGTGGTTTTTCCCGCTCCGTTATGCCCCACCACAGCGATTATCTCTTTCGGTGCAGCAGTCAGTGAGATATTTTCAATCACAGGCTGCTTTTTCCATTTCAGCGAAATATTTCTCATCTCCATAACAGGCGGAGCAGTCTCAGGCTCTGAATATTCAGGCTCTTCCTTATCAAGATAAACAGCACGAAGCCCCATTTTCTGCCGTTCCCGATCGGGCAGAGCGCAGAACTGCTCAGATGTATAGTCCCCTGCTATTCTGCCGTTTTCGAGATATATCACCCTGTCGGCAATGTCCGCCAGATAGCACAGACGATGCTCGGCAATGAGAATGGTCTTGCCCTGTGATCTTATAAGCTCCAGATGCTCCCGCAGCTCGCCTATTGCCGTCATATCAAGGTTTGAGGACGGCTCGTCCAGCAGATATACTTCAGGCTCCATGGCATACACCGATGCAAAGGCTATCTTCTGCTTTTCTCCGCCCGACATTGAAAAAATATTCCGTCCCAGCAGCTTGTTTATATGCAGCTCATCGGCAGTCCTCTTTACACGCTCTGCAAGCTCCTCGGGAGGACGGGCCTCATTTTCAATGCCGAAAGCTATCTCGCTGTCCGTATCCACATTGAAAAACTGCGTGCGGGGATTTTGGAACACGCTCCCCACCTTTTCCGCAATGCGGTACATAGGCATTTCTGCGATATTTTCACCGTCAAGAAGCACCTCGCCCTGCAGCTCGCCCTCAAAAAACTGAGGGATAAGTCCGTTCACAAGCCTTGTGAGAGTTGTTTTTCCGCAGCCGCTCCGTCCGCAGAGAATGACAAACTGACCGTCGGGAACAGTCAGATCAATGTTGTGCAGACCGCCCTCCGAGCTGTCGGGATATGCAAAGGAAACATTTTTGAATTCTATCATTGGTTCCACCCTTTCAGCAAAAGCCCGCTTATGAAAAATGCCGCAAATACAGCTATGACAATGCAGTCTGCCGCCCTCATCTTTATCACGGTAAGGCAAGTCCGCTGCTTGGGATTTTCTATGCCTCTTGTGACCGAAGCAACGGAAAGCTCATCAGCCGTTTTGGAAGCAGCCATAAGCAGCGGAACATAAATGCAGTTTACCGTCATAACAGGCGCTTTCAGAAATCCTGTCAGTGACGGCGAAACATCACGCAGGCGCATTGCGTCCTTAATGTACCGCCAGTCCTCACGAACAGCGGGCAGATACCGCAGCATTACCGCAAAGGGTATGGTAAGCTTTTTGGGGCATCGGAGCTTTGCCATTGCGGAAAGGAACTCGTTGACCTTTGTGGTGAATATTACCGTTCCCGCCATCATTCCGCAGGCATATACCTTGTGCAGCAGTCCAAGAAACGCCGCAAACATCGTCCGCAGCGTTCCTGTCATAACATTCATTGACCATACCGTAAAAAGGCATATCAGCCCGTAGGCTATCACACTGCGCAAGGCGCTGTGCCATCTGCCGCATATCATCTCAAAAGCAGCTATCAGCAGCACCAGTATGAACTGGAACTGCAAATTCGGCGCAAACATGGCGCAAAGCACGCAGATAAGTATAAGCGCCAGCTTTGTGCGTGGGTCAAAATGCAGTGCTTTCACTTTGTGATACCCGCTTTTTCAAACTGCTTTTTCAGCATAAGGCTGCCTGCAAATGCGCTTATTGCCGCAGCGGCTGCCGTGCCTACAAGCATTATTATCATTATAACGACAGTGCCCTCGGAACGCATGGTATCTATGTATGACTGCTCAGTTCCGTTGCCAAGCATTGTTTTCGCCCAGCCGTCGGGGTCTGCAAAAAACACAAGATATGAGCCGGTTCCGCCAAAGCAGATAAGTATATATGACAGAATGTTCATCAGCCTGCTCTTATATTTTCCCGCTCCCGCCACAAGGTCGGCAACGATGCCCATAATAAGATAGCCCAGCGCCATTGCCCAGTGCATTCCCGTAACGAACCATATTATGCAGAGAATTGCGCCGAGTATGGTGACTGCCCATCGCTTCTGTACCTTTGCAAGCATAAGCAGATACACAGGCCCGCAGAGAAGTGCGCTTCCCACAGGCATATAGAACGTCAGCACAGGATTTGGTGCAAAGAATATTCCTCCCACAAGAGCAAACACAAGAAACAGTGCGGAAAATATTCCCACAGTAACAAGGTCCTTGACAGTAAGACTGTTTTTTTCGGCTGAACGCTGATTCATATTGACCTCTCCTTTCGGACAAATGCGATTTGACATATGTCCGTCTTTTTGGTATAATGTTGATAGCAAAGATTAGCACAAACTAACCACATTATATGATACAATTTATGCCGCAATTCCGCAACCTGTTTGCCTTTGATTTGGCTTATCGTTGCAAACAGTTGTCTGTTCGTTTCAAAAATTTAAAAGGAGAGGTTTAAAGATATGAAATGCAAAAAGCTTTTGGGCTACTATAATTCTCTTCTGACACAAAACAGCTTTGAGCCTGTCCCCTGCCCCGACCGTTTCGGCCCCGAGGGAAGCTGCTGGAAGCTTTCGCCCGAGATCGGCGAGGGCTATTACTGGGTATATGCCCGTAAGGATCTGTTTGATATCAAGATACATGATTTCTTCTTCCACGAGGATTTTTATCTTGATCTGGATATTCCCGAGGGTGTAAGCATACATCATTATGATTCCATCTCGGGCGAGGAGCTTGACCCATACCGCCGCCTTTCGGTAGGAGATATTGAGACCATAATCGGCGGCAGGCAAAGGTACAGGGCTATCATACACAAGCGTATCCCCGTCCGCTCGGTGGGGATAGAGATAACCCCTGCATACTATGAAGATCATCTGAAAAAGCAGTATCCCGATGAGCATTTTGATCTGCCTGCCGCATTTCAGAGCTTTGAGCAGGCAGCGGATTTCCCTGCCATGTCAAAGCTGCTGTTTGAGATTGAAAGCTATCGTGGCGAGGGCATTGCCGCTTCGCTTTTTTACGAGGCCAAGGTCACGGAGGCAATAGCGCTGGTGGCAGATGTTCACCGCAGGCAGGGCGATAAAAAAGAGCGTCCCCTTTCCGCAGAGGATATCTGTGGGATAGAGAACGCCGTAAGCTATATAAACGACCACTATGCTTTTAACATACCGCTGGAGCGCCTTGCAAGCATCGCCTGCATGAGCGTCAGCAAATTCAAGACCTGCTTCAAGACTCAGATGAACAGCACCGTAACCGAGTACATTCAGGCACGTCGCATGAGCCAGGCAGAACATCTTCTTATCGACACCGATTTCACCATGGGGCAGATAGCCCAAATGATAGGCTACACCACCTCCAGCCGCTTTGCCGAGCTTTTCAGAAAAAGCACGGGGATACTTCCCATCGAATACCGAAAAATTGCAAGGAACAGGTAAATTACAAAATCACCGAAGCGGATATTGGCTGTCTGCTTCGGTGATTTTATAGCATATTTATTTTCTTCCCACCCAAGCAGAGCAGTTTGTACAGAACATCGAAAAACACATCGGGCAAGCCGTAATAATGAATCTGTTACTTTATCATTCAAATAACATAACGCTCATATTTTCAAAATCCCAAACCTTCCATTCTTCCAATCCATCATCATTAGGATCTCCTGTCTTAATAAAGTTACACCAATAATCAAGCATTTTTTCGGATAATTGCCTGTCCTTATCAGTAAAAGGCCGCCAACAGCGGTCTAATGTACCGAACATATACCATAGCTCGGAAGAATGAAACGCTCCCGAATCATCACCCTGAAGTCGGTGATTAAAATAATAAACATAAGATGGCGTATATCCAAGCTCAATTTGATGCTTGCACCAGTTTATACAACCATTGTGAAGCTGGCTTTCTTTCATAGGAAGAGAGCCTGATGACTGACCGAAAAGTGTGACATTATCAAGATTTCCGCCAAAGGCTTTAATGTTTTCTTCTCGCCAAAACTCCGCCTGTTCGAATACAGAAACCGAACAGGCGGAGTTTTTGGGAAATACTGGCACGTATCCACAAGAGAATATGGAAGAATGTCTGATATCAGTTATCTTCATTTTTGTCCCGCTCCCCACATCTGCCCGAAAAGCAATCCGAAATTTCCTGTGCGGAATCTGCCAGCATTCTGCACACCACGCCTTTGTAAGCGTTTGTATGGCACAGACCTGCATAAATATCCTCATTATAGGCATACATCATTCCCGAATGAGTGTGCCCCTCAAAATAGCCTATGCCCGAAAGGTCAGCTTCATCGGGTATAAGCTTTATGTTATCAAGGAAAACAAGTCTGCCGTCAATATGAACGGCTATTCTTGAACGGAAGCTTTTAAACGCAAAATATTCATTCATGGCAGTTCTTCCGCAGGAGAAAATATCCTGCATAACAAACCTTGCACCGCTGTCAATGAACACCTCTGTCCTGCTGTCGAAAATGCTGTCGGCAAATGGTATCACAGGCTGTGGGGAATACAAAAGCCTTCCGCCCTTTTCAACGGTTATCTTTACCCTCTGAACGGCTCCGCCCTTTTTGCCCGACTTAAATATTTTGGTAAATGACTGCCCTGTAAAAACAAGCGAGGCATTTTCCTTTACATTTATTTCAATGTCGTAATCATCGCCGTCAAGCATTCCCGCACTGGCGGTCATCATCATTATTTCAGTATGATCGCTGTAATAAAACGGCTTTGCTATTTTTATGGGAGATGAAAAAAAGCTGTCGGCAATAACGGTCCTTCCGTTCATGTTTTCGGCGCAGATAAAAAGCCTGCTCATTTTAAGTCCTCAAAAAGCACATTTTTCTTTATCCATTCAATGACCTTATCAACGCCCTCCAGCGACATAAGATTTGTAAACATATACGGTCTGCCGTTTCTCATTCTTTCCGAATCTCTTGCCATTACCTCAAGGCTTGCACCAACAAGCGGCGCAAGGTCTGTTTTGTTTATTACAAGCAAATCGGAACGTGTTACCCCGGGGCCGCCCTTTCTGGGTATCTTCTCACCCTGAGCCACATCAATAACGTATATCGTCGCATCGGCAAGGTCGGGGGAAAATGTTGCCGAAAGATTATCTCCGCCGCTTTCAATGAATATTATCTGCACATCGGGAAATTTCTCTGCCATTTCCTCAACAGCCTCAAGGTTCATTGAGCAATCCTCTCTTATAGCGGTATGCGGACAGCCGCCTGTTTCAACACCCACTATTCTTTCGGGTGGGAGACACGAATTTTTTATCAGGAACTCCGCATCTTCTTTTGTATAAATATCATTGGTAACAACACAAATGCTGTACTCCTCTGACATTTTTCTTGTAAGCCTTTCTATAAGCGCAGTCTTGCCCGAACCAACAGGTCCGCCGACACCTATCTTTACATATGACATATTATCGCCCCTTACGAAATATAGATACGTGAATACAGCCTTTCATGTTCCATTGAACGCAGATCAAAGCCCGGGCAGCTTATTCCCAGCTCATCAAGGGAAACATCAAGAGCCTTTTTCACTGCACACGGGATATTTTTCATGGCAGCACTCAGGCTTGCCTGACCGTCAAGCTGTCGCAGCGGAACAAGCTTGACCGCATGATTTACCATTGAGGACAGCAGGCTGTAACAATACATTTCAAGTCCTGTTGTGATATCCGCTCCCGTGTCGGAGATAAAAAGTCCCACCGCAATGCTGTGATGACCCACACATATACCCTCGGCTATCATCTCGGAATATTTATCAAGCGAATAACATTTGCCAAGCGCATTTTCTGCCTTGATAAATCTTGCACATAGCTTTGTGCTGCCGTTTCTCAGCTCAAAAGGCGATTTTGAGGCTGTGCAAAGCTCATCAAGCACGGCAATATTTTCACCCGCTACCGCCTTTGCCGCAAAACCCAGATCGTTTGAGGGCAGCATATACATAAAAGCAGACAGGAATTTGTCTAGGCTTTCCTTATCCTTGACGATCTCTTTCACGGTATATGTCTCCATACCGTTTGACAGCGTAAACGCACCAATGGGAAACAGGCTGTCAAGCGCCTGCATAAGCCTGATAAGTCCAAGCTCACTCATGGCTGTGATGCCCGTGATCGTGCGAATGTGTGTGAGCGTGCGCTCTGCACTCAATGTATCCCGCAAACTTCTCGTGGGTCTTCTCAACCTTGAAGCCAAGCTTTTTCAGGTACTCAAATGTGGGCACGTCGTATTGGCATTTCACAGTGTCCTCCGATATGGACAGCGAAAGATGACGGTTTCCCAGCTCAAAGCAAAGCCTGCCCATTTCCGTCATGGAGCTTACCTTTACGCTTATAAGGTCACAGGGAGCGATCTCAACGGCAATTATCCTGCTGTCATCTTCAAAAAGGATATCGCCGTCGTTAAGCGGCTGCTCCACCTTTATGCCGATATCCTCGCCTGATGATGTCGTTTTGCGCAGGAGCTTCTTATCACGTTCATACCAGTCAACAATGACCGTATCGACCTTTTTTTCAGTCACTGTAAGCTTTCCGAGAATTTTTTCTATTATCATAACTACCATCCTTTTCAATGGCAATGCCCCATTTTTAGTATTTTAACTTCGCCTGCATATAACTCGGATTGGATCCTTTATCAATACCGATACGAGCCATATCACCATTCCGAAAGCAGCAGCTGACAAACCCAGAAATCCGTCATTTATCATATCCGCTCCGGCGGGAACAAAATACTCCGCACCTGATCCAAAATATTCTACAGCAGCATCAACAAGCCACATCAATGATGCGCCCCAGTACATCGAGCAAAGCAGCCCTACATTAAGCTTTCTTGCTTTTTCACTTATGTACCATACCGTTGTACTGATTACCGCAGCAATTACAGCTATAAGCAGTGTCATTTTTCCGCCACCTCCGCAGCTCTGCGCCTTTCCGCAGAAAATCCGATCGCAGTCATTGCTGCCCATACGGCGGTCACAACAAGTGCCATCGCAACACCCGAAACCGCCATTTCATGAAGCATGGCAGCCGTACTTTCGGGAGTGCTTGCCGCTGTGAGGAACGGGAACCAGGGTGTTATCTCACCGTGCCATAAATGCTCAAAAGCAAGGAGAGCGGAGCCGCCCCAGAGCAATTTGTTGAGATTGCCCAGCTTCTTTGAAAAGCAAAGCTCAGATGCGGTACCTGTCTTTTTTTCGTGATGTTCAAGAATTTTCTGTGCGGCTGTGGTGATAACAGCCTCTGCACCGGGAACTATAAAACAAGCCATAGTAATTTCCTCCGAATCAGAATAAATAGTATTTTTGTGTCAGCGGGAGCTTCTCAGCCGCATCGCAGCTTATCTCCTCGCCATCAACGGTAACACGGTAATTTTCGGGATCTACTCTGATATCACCCGTCCTGTCATTATACCGCATATCCTTTTTGCCGATATTGCGGCAGTTCTTTACAGGAAGAACGATCCTCTGCAGTGAAAGTCTTTCCGCTATGCCGTCATCTGCCGCAGCCTTTGAAACGAAAGTTGCACAGCATCTTTTTACGGCAAGTCCGTTGGCACCGAACATCTTGGTGTAAACAACAGGCTGAGGTGTTGGGATAGACGCATTGGCATCACCCATTTTTGAAGCGCAGATAAAGCCGCCTTTGATTATCATTTCGGGCTTTACTCCGAACATTGCAGGCTTCCACAGAACCAGGTCCGCCATTTTGCCTATCTCCACCGAACCCACATACTCGGATATTCCGTGAGTTATTGCAGGGTTTATGGTGTACTTTGAAACATATCTCTTGACACGGAAATTATCATTTCTGTCATTATCCTCAGGGAGCACACCTCTCTGATCTTTCATCTTTGATGCGGTCTGCCATGTCCTTGTAATGACCTCGCCGACTCTTCCCATCGCCTGAGAATCGCTTGACATCATACTGAAAATACCCATATCGTGAAGAACATCTTCCGCAGCAATGGTCTCGGGGCGTATCCTTGAATCTGCAAAGGCAATATCCTCGGGCACCTTGCTGTCAAGGTGATGACACACCATAAGCATATCAAGATGCTCGTCAATGGTGTTTTTGGTAAAGGGCATTGTGGGATTGGTCGATGAGGGGAGAATGTTTGGGAAAGCAGCTGCCCTTATAATATCGGGAGCATGACCGCCGCCTGCACCTTCGGTGTGGTAGGTGTGGATAACTCTGCCGCCAATGGCATTAAGCGTGTCCTCCACAAAACCGCCCTCGTTGAGTGTATCCGTATGTATGGATACCTGAACATCATAATCATCGGCAACATTGAGCGCCTGATTTATTACCGAAGGGGTCGATCCCCAGTCCTCGTGTATTTTCAGTCCGCAGGCGCCTGCCTTTACCTGTTCCGCAAGAGTATTATAATCTGCGCTGTTGCCTTTGCCCAGATATCCCAGATTCATGGGATATTCTTCAGAGGCCTCAAGCATCTTTTCAAGATTGAATTTACCGGGAGTACAGGTGGTCGCATTGGTTCCGTCTGCAGGGCCAGTTCCGCCTCCGATCATTGTGGTAATGCCTGAATACAGTGCTGTCTCTATCTGCGTGGGGCTGATAAAATGAATATGGGTGTCAATGCCGCCTGCGGTAAGGATAAGTCCCTCTCCCGCAATAGCCTCCGTTCCTGCGCCGAATACAAGTGCGGGATCCACACCGTCCATTATATCAGGATTTCCCGCTTTTCCGATACCGCATATCCTGCCGTTCTTTATTCCGATATCAGCCTTGTATATGCCCGTTGAATCCACAACAAGAGCGGATGTGATAACAGTATCGGGGCAATCACAGTCAGCAACAGTGCAGGACTGCCCCATTCCGTCACGCAGGGATTTTCCGCCGCCGAACTTTGCCTCGTCACCATATACCGTGTAGTCCTTTTCAACTTCTATTACAAGAGATGTATCCCCAAGCCTTACCCTGTCGCCTGTAGTAGGGCCGTACATATCGGCATACTGCTTTTTATTCATTTTGAACATAATAATCTTCGTCCTTTCGGGAATTATGTTGTTATCGAAACGGGATCACGCACCCTTGAATCCCAGCTTTTTAGCCTTTTCAAGAGCAGCCTTTTTGACATTTTCATCATCGAAACTGCCGTTTGTCAAATCGTTCAGACCTTTTCCGATGCGATTTCCGCCTATATCCACAAGCTTTACAGTCTTGCTTTCTCCCGGTTCAAATCTGACAGCAGTTCCCGCAGGAATATCAAGCCTCTTGCCGAAAGCTGCGGCACGGTCAAATTCAAGCATTTTATTGACTTCAAAGAAATGAAAATGCGAGCCTATCTGAACAGGTCTGTCTGCGGTATTTGTCACAGTGACCGTGACAGCTTCCCTGCCCTCGTTTATGATGATCTCGCCGTCATCAATGAGCATTTCACCCGGGATAAGCTTATTGCACGGAATTATCGGCTCATGCACGGTCACAAGCTTAGTGCCGTCGGGAAATGTGGCTTCAAGCTGTATCTCATGCAGCATCTCGGCAACTCCGTCCATAACATCATCGGAAGTTAACAGATGCCTTCCCCTGCTCATAAGCTCTGTAACGGAAAGACCGTCACGGGCAAGCTCCAGCAGCTCCGAAGTTATGTAAGCAATAGCTTCGGGATAATTCAGTTTCAGTCCTCTTGCCTTTCTTTGCTTTGCAAGCTCTCCCGCAAGATGTGTCATGAGACGTTCTTGTTCTCTTGGAGTAAGGTGCATTTAAGATCACTCCTGACTTAGATATTTTTAATAAATAAGATCATCGGCAGGTCCGGAACCTTTATGCCGCATTGGGACATTGCCGTATGCCGATAACCTGTCTTGTGCAAAAACCATTTTTATAATCTCAAACCTTAGTATTATCCTCACGATCTTTCAGGCTGCTTTGCAGCACTATTCCGCTCTGCAGCGCCATCGCCGCTAAAACAAAATGCAGCATTCCGAAAGCTTTAAGCTTATACGGAAATGCTGCACATCATTGTGTATCTATATTCGTTTGGATCTACGTGGTTTTTGTTTATGGTCTTATTATATCATTTTCCCCAAAAAGTACACACTAGATTTTAATATGAATATGTAAAATATTTATCTTGCAAATTGACAATTCCAAATTTTGCCTTTTATTGATCAAGCGGATACTTTAAAACAAGATACCCATTTTGAAAAATGTGTTTATCGCAATCGGCTCGTCAAGCAAATAAATGCGCTATATCAAAGAATTTACAAATAAATCAGCTCAGTAAATTTGATTTTGATAATTAACTTTGATTTTAAGCAAAGAGTATCCGGTATGCTTGGTCAAACATAATAATATATAAGCAAATTAAAAATTATGCAATGTACAAAGTGCAATCCTGCATAGATGCTGGTAAGGGAATAAGTGCTTGCTGATTGTTTTCATTGAAGTTTTTGGATTTTGAATAATTCCAACCTTTAATCACACTATAGATAAAATCCGGTCTCTTCCGGTAATACTTTTAATGGTTTCATAGTACAAAGAACAAATGGTATCATAAAACCTGTCAATAATCATTTGATGTGTTTTAAACACTTCATTTTTAAAGCCACACTTTCTTATCTCTTTCCATATCTGCTCAATCGGATTCATTTCAGGCATATATGGTGGGATAAAAATAATTTCGATATTTTCAGAGAGTATAATTATATTTTTATTGATACACCTCATTCGCTTCATTGCGTGGAGCTGTTTGAGCCTTTTGGAAATGATATCGGGAATGTATGATATTCACAGAAGATAAGCTTTTTAGTTCTCAGACCGAATCTTGGAATAAGGTCGTACTCCATTGAGATTTATCCTCTCTCGGAATATCCGATAAAAAAACAAGAAAAGCAGCAACATTTCTATTACTGCTTTTCATCGTTTTATTGCGAAACATTTTTTCAAAGCCTGCATCGGGCCGCTTCTCAGTGCTGCCATATTTGGCTGCATTTTTAGTTTGGTCAAAAACTTGGCGATCATTGCGTTCATGCTGAGATTGTTATATCACATACATTGCATAAAAGAACCTTTTGCTACCTGTATCAACAACTGCACCGATCAGTTTCTTGTTTTCTGGTGCTTTTTTATACATTTTCTCTGATACGAGTATCAAGAAATCACCGGATACGATGTAATAAAATGTTGCGGAAGTAAAATCGTAAGTATTGTAATATGAGCATGTTCCGTCTATATTCATTGCAACCGGATAAACATTCTGCTTTTGCGCACTTATGTTAGCGATCTTACATGTGTTTACAATGCTGTATATCAGCCAAGCTGTGGAAACGCAAGCAAGGAAAACAGCAAATGCGCTAAATCCGATCCGACCTGCTCCGCTCATTTTCGTGAGGATCAGAAAAACAACTACCAATGCTGCAAACAGATACAGTGCAATGATGATAGGCAAACTTGAAAAGTTTTCTTTTGCAATGCTCTTTTTAAGTTCCTTATAAAAGACTTCATTGTATTCAACTGTGACGTCCGAATATGCCTCATAATCAAACTTGGGACTGAACGTCTGATTGCTGCGCAGCATATGTCCGCCGTCTTTTACTTGGTCATATTCTGCTTTTTCAATTTGTCTGTTAAATTCTATGCCCGTGTTTTCTGATCTTTTCATATTACAGCTCCCTACTTTTTGTTAGTGCGCTCAGAGATCATGAAATTGTCTCACTATAGCATATGTATCTGTTTTTCTGTAAATATTATTATAACACTTTGCTGTGAGGATTGCAATAATATAATTTAAAAAAATATGTAAATTAAGAGATGATGCGGTATTGGGGGGGATTTTTGAGGCTTTATATATTTTTTATAACTAATCAATTCTTCCGGCGGTCTATGAAAGCTATGCTGATATTATTGACTATTCGGTACGAATATGATATAATATTTAAGAGGTGATATTATGGAAATACGTGCAGGAAAGGTCATTTTCTCATCATCAGGCGGAACTGCGGGGAAAAATTCTGTCAGCTGCAGAATATCTCTGCCAACAGCATGGATAAAAGCTCTTGGATTTGATAAAGATGACCGTGAAGCAGAACTTCATTTTGATGGTCATACTATATCAATTTGCAAAAAGCAGACTGCCGATTCGTTTATAGCACTTCACAAGCAATCAGGACATACATTGAGAAAATACTCATTTTATGATAGCAACGAGCTTTGCACGGTTATTTATGCTGACCATACGGACAAAACTGTTTTTGCGGAGAATTTCACCGATGATCTTGTAAAAACAGCATTTGGAAAGAAGCAATTTCCCACGTGGGACGATTTTTGTGCATTTATTGAAGAACGATGCGTCCCTGCAGAAAGAAGCGGTCTGCGTGAATATCTTGAATGTATCGGTCTGGACGAATACGACCCATTTAAAATAATAATGAAAACCAAAGGTAAAATGGCAGAAGATTCTCAATGGATAGATGTGGAGGAACTATAATGGAGCTGCATTTTGTAACAGACGACAAAATCGCCGAAACATCATCAAAAGGCAATCAGGAAAAATGGTATGATAATGATACTGACCGATGGTATAAGCTGGATCAGTTCGGATATGAAGCCCTCAGCGAATGTGCTGTATCAGCAATGCTTGAATACAGCAACATAGAAAATGATACACCCTTTACTTTCGTGCGTTATAATATGGAGAATATGACTGTCCACAGACGAAGCCGCATCGGATGTTCAAGTCAGAATTTTCTTGAGAAGGGTCAGTCATTAATAACTTTAAGCAATCTACTCAACAAGGTGCTTGACGCACCACTGAAAGAAAAGTTAAGCACTCTGACAAGTGATAAGAAAAGAATACAATATCTTGCCGAAAAAGCAGCGGAATATACGGGTCTGGATAAATTTCCCGAATACCTTACGCTTGTGTTTGAAATAGATTCTCTTTTTCTTAATGACGACCGTCATTTAAATAATATTGCTGTTATAAAAAGCAATAATGGGTATTCATATTGTCCTATCTTTGACAATGGAGCGGCGCTGCTTTCAAATACTCAGATGTCACAGATGGATATTATGCCAAAGGCTCTGATCTCAGTGTTAAGGGCACGCCCATTCAATACAACTTTTAACCGGCAGATGAAAAGCGCACAGTCTTTATTCGGAAAGCAGCTTCGTATCCCACAATTTACAAAAACACAGATAAAGCAGATAATTGCACCCATGCTGGAATATTATGCCGAGCGTGACAAAGGAATTATTGCTGACAGAATAGTGGAATGTGTAATTACACGCCAGAAGGCGTTCAGAGAATCCAATGATCGGTAAAGGTCAGATCATATTATAAAATAAATCATAAAAAAAGCATGAAAGCACAGATATATGTCAATGCCATAAAACATGGCTGTTGCAGCGCTCGTGCCGCAACAGCCATTTGTATAAACTCTGATAATGCGCAGATTTTAACAAATTCTCTCAATCTTCTCCCTAAGAATAAACCACTTTCTCCCCACCTTTACCCCCGGCAGCTGACCTTTTCTCAGCAGATTGTAAACAGTAGTAAGAGACAGACCAAGCTCATCGGCAACCTCTTCGGGAGTAATGTATTTGTCGTTTGTATTAAAGTACATATTATCAACCCCTTCATATTTTCAGGCGATGATACTCGCCTTAACGTATTGTCGCAATTTATCGCCAGCTGTCGCAATTTACCGTATTTTAACGAAAAATAATTATATATTATATACTTGATATACATGCTTATGCCCTGTGTTTACCGCCATATACGGTCACACAGGGCATTTTTGTTTATGTTGGAAAGCATGGCAGAAATGATGCTTTTCCATGCAAAAAGCACGTATTTTATCATAAAACCAAATCTTTCAAAAAGGAGGTCGAACTTATGTCATCTTAGCCAAAGCGCCTGTGAATACAGGCATCTCAGGAAGTTTTACATTATTCGTACCGCAATTTTTATGCGCTTTTGTGCGATAAATTGCAGTACCTGTCAGTCAGGAAGGAGAAATATTATGAACCCTATTGTATCAAAACTTGTTTCGGCAGCACTCAGCGCAGCAGGCATTGCTGTATGCGGAATACTCACAGATGTCGTAAAGAAAGGAGTATCGGACATATGCGATTTAGATCTCAGCGATTTCTGACCCGTGGAGTTGCCTCTTCTATCCCACTCCCCCTGCAGCTCACCATGTGGGGAATGATAGAGCAGATACCCACTCCCGATTATCTGCAAATCTTTACCCTAACGGGCAAAGACGGAGAGCAGAGCATTCTGCATGAGCAGGAGGAGCCTGAGTATTGTAGGAAAGTACTTCTCCCCTACCCTTATCCCGTAAATGCAAAGGTGTATGTCATTGATGACGATACTCACTGCACCATGCTTCTTGCTGAAGAATACTGAATTTTATGCCCGTGCGGTCTCTTCCGTACGGGCATTTTGTTTTTGAAAGGAATGTTCATATGAAAGTTTGTGAAATATGCGGATCCTCAATAAACGAGGATGATGTCTATGAAATGGACGGTCAGCTGCTTTGCGCTGACTGCTATTATGAAAACACAAGAGAATGCGACTGCTGCGGTGACAGGATATGGTGTGACGATGATGCGGGAGATGACAATATCTCACTCTGCTCTCACTGCCGTGAAAATCATTACACCGTCTGCGATGACTGCGGCCGTCTTATACACGATGATGATGCCTGCTACTTTGATGACGATGACTACGCATACTGCCGCAGCTGCTATGAGCGCAGAGGCAGAAGCCATATCCACTGCTACAGCTTTAAGCCCGAACCTATCTTTTACGGAGACTCTGATTTGTACATGGGCGTAGAGCTTGAGCTTGACCGTGGAGGTGAGACAGACAGCAATGCCGAAAGGCTGCTTGATATTGCAAACGCCGACTGCACCAATCTTTACATCAAAAGGGACGGCAGTCTTGATGAGGGCATAGAGCTTGTCACACACCCCATGAGCCTTGATTATCACTGCATTGAAATGCCTTGGGAGGATATATGCCATGAGGCTGTTGTTATGGGCTACCGTTCTCACAAAACAAGCACCTGCGGGCTTCATGTTCATGTGAACAAGAGCTTTTTCGGTGATGACAGAGAAGAGCAAGAGATAGGCATTTCCCGTGTTCTGTTCTTTGTTGAGCGCTTCTGGCAGGAGCTGCTGAAATTCTCCCGCAGGACAGAAGCTCAGATAAACCGCTGGGCTGCAAGATACGGCATGAAAGACAAGCCCAAGGAGATAATGGATCACGCCAAGAAGCAGAACAACGGCAGATATGCCTGCGTCAATCTGTGTAACTACTCGACTATTGAGTTCAGGCTGTTCCGTGGAACTCTGAAATACAACACTCTTATTGCTACCCTGCAGCTTGTGAGCCGCATCTGCAATATGGCTGTTAATATGACCGATGATGATTTTACAGCTCTTTCATGGCCTGAGTTTGTTTCGGACATCACTGAGCCTGAGCTTATCTGCTATCTTAAAGAACGCAGGCTTTATGTTAATGAACCGATAAATGAAGAGGAGGACGACTGATATGTGTTGCTTATTCGGTATCTTTGATCATTCAAATGCTCTGCCCTATGCGGCAAAAAAATATATCCTGAAAGTGCTTTCGGAAGAATGTGAGGTTCGTGGCACCGATGCCACGGGCATAAGCTACAACAGTCACGGAACTATGAAGATATACAAACGCCCTGTTGAAGCTTCAAAGCTTCATCTTCGTCCGTCTCACGATGCAAAAGTCATTATGGGGCACACTCGCATGACTACCAAGGGCAATGAACGCAGGAACTACAACAATCACCCTTTCATCGGCTATGTCGGAGGAGTCACATTCAGTCTTGCCCACAATGGAGTGCTGTACAATGATGAAATGCTTAGAAAGGCTTATGGTCTCCCCCACACCAAGATCGAGACTGACAGCTACATTGCAGTACAGCTTATTGAAGAAGCAGGAAAGCTTGACATGGACAGTGTTCAGCAGATGGCTGAAGCTGTTCATGGTACTTTCTGCTTCACCATTCTTAGCAGCAAAAATGAGATGTATCTTGTCAAAGGCAATAATCCTCTTGAGATGTACGACTGCGGAGGGTACTACATATATGCCAGCACCTATGAGATACTGCAGAATGTATTCAAACGCCTGAGGATAACGGGTCAGAAGCATATTGAGCTTAAATCTGAAACCATCACTCAGATCCATGCTGACGGCAGCATGGAGGCAAGGGCCTTTTCCATGTACGATGATATGGAAGAATACTGCTTCGGCAGCAACTATCATTTCAGCTTTCCGGAAGTGAGTGATGACTCTCAGATAGAGCAGCTTATGGAATATGCCTCCTTTTTCGGCATTGATGAAGAGGATATTCTTTTGCTTTATGACTATGGTTTTGATGAAGTTGAGATAGAAGAGCTGCTTTATGACCCTATAGCCATGCAGGATATTATTTCCGAATACAGGATTTTTGACAGAAGAATGGGGTAACTGTTTATGAGACAGCAGGAATTTACTTTCTGCTGTCTCATTAGACTATACTCAAACGGAACGTCAAAAAAGCCGCCAAAAGCGTTCCATACACATTGTTTTTTGTATTTTGGAACGTTCCGCCTAAAACTATGACCCTATTGGGAAAGGGGACTTGAAAATGAGAGTGGGATATATCAGGGTATCCACCGCAGAACAGAATACTGCCAGACAGGAGGTCCTTATGGAGCAGCTGGGAGTTGACAAGATATACATTGACAGAATGTCAGGCAAGTCAAAGGATAGGCCGCAGCTTAAAGATATGCTGACTTTTGTACGTGTCGGTGACACGGTGATAGTTGAATCCATCTCACGTTTTGCAAGAAACACCCGTGACCTGCTGGAGCTTGTTGATGCTCTTACCGAAAAGGGTGTGGAGTTTATCAGCAAAAAAGAAAACATTGACACCACCACTCCTGCTGGCAAGTTCATGCTCACGGTCTTTGCTGCTGTTGCTGAGCTGGAGAGAGGCTACATTCTAGACCGCCAGAAAGAAGGCATTGCCATTGCCCAAAGCGAGGGAAAATACAAAGGCCGCAAGCCTGCTGAGATCGATGAACAGCTCTGGAACTCCCTGTACTTACTCTGGTCTGAGGGCAAGATCTCCGCTGTGGAGTTTATGGGCAGGATGGGAATGAAGAAGAGCACGTTTTATCGGAGGGTGAAAAATGAAGAGTATATACGCTGATTGGAGTTAGAATCGAACTATTGCCGCTTAATGTGAGACTGACTTGGAATGACTTGACACTTACATAAAAGCCGGTTGTGATTATTGAAATGGCCCCCCCGGATTTCTTTACGTTTTTATGGTTGTGATGTAACCGTCAAATAAACTTCGGTCCAAAAACAATGAGCCAGACTTCATTCAGTCCGGCTCAAGCAAAAATATTACAAAGAAAAATGAATAGACTTGTTTTTCTTGGCATTCATGTAAATATCCTTAAATTCCGATGAATAGCCTTTGCCAAAGCAAACATTGTAAGGGATAACCAGACCGTCGGAAATGATCTTGTCTTTGAACGGAATAAGTGTGGCTTTAAGAAGTATGGGAAGCGGCATGTAGAAAAACATCTCTTCCCAGCTTGTGATTATCCCGCTGACCATATATACTTCTTGAGTATCAGCAGAGATAAAAACAGAACCCTTCTTCAAATGCCGTTCAAGCATAAATTGTCCCGATATGCATTTTTTCCAACCCGAAACAATGCTTCTGTGCTCATCGGACAAGTTATTATCAGTCAGATACTCATCAATCACACATATGTGTTCCCATACATGATCTGCAACGATTTTTACCTCACCCGGATCCAGTTTTTCGGCACCGGTTATGTTTTTGAGGTTTGTATTGACCTTGTATTTTTTGTTTACATAGTCAAGCAGCGGAAGCCACAGCTCATAAAAAAGCTCCGCATCATTCTTATCAAGTGTCATTATTTTCTTACTCCTTCCATGGAAGTATTATTGTTCCTGCAGGTTGCGAAAACAGCTCTGTCAGATATTTTTCTGCATCGATACCGTTTGCCTGTGCTGTGGATATCAGCGAGTAAAGTATCGCCGATGCTTCTGCACCTGACGAGGTGTTGCTGAAAAGCCAGTTCTTGCGTCCGACCGTAAAAGGTCTTATCGCATTTTCGGCACGGTTGTTATCCACGGGAATATCTCAGTTTTCAAGAAATGTGTATAGATATTTCTTTTCATTCAGAGCATAATTGACAGCCTTGCCAAGATCGCATGACGAACTGACCGTAATGCTTTCAAGATATGCAAACATTTCATCAAGAACAGGCTTGACCTTTTCAAGACGCTTTACATATCTTTCTTCAGCAGTACAGTCTCCAAGAAGATGTTCTTCATGATAAATGCGGTCACAGTAGTTTACAGCTTTTACTGCAGCCGATGTTTTATGCAGCTTTTTATCACCGGGTATCAGATTTACAAACTTTCTTCTCACATGAGTAAGGCATCCGCATCTTTTTACCCATGAAACCGCATTGTACCCGGCATAGCCGTCGCAAATGAGATATCCGGAAAAGTTTTTCAGAAATTCTGCCGGATTCTCCCCACGCCTGTTGTCCTTGTATTCAAAAACAACTATGCTGCGTGAATTTATCTTTCCGTTGCAGTAGACCCACATCTGCGAGGTCGTTGTTTCCCCATGCAGCACTTGCACATGAGTTTCATCCGCATGTATGATATTTTCTGCAAGAAGAATATCGGTCATTCGTTTAACAACAGGCAGACACCAAGCATGAGCAGCATTCATGACCCAGTTGGACATTGTTGCTTTCAAAATCGGCACATTCTTTGATTCAAAATCCTTCTGCTGACGGTGCAGCGGAACAGCCTTGCCGTACTTTTCATAAATTATGTGGGCAAGCAGTTCTTTTGAACAAAAGCTTCCGGGAAACAGCTGATCCGGAACAGCTGCACGAACAATATTGCACTTTTCAATATCATTTTTGTTTGCCGCATCTCTTTCTTCATGCTTTCCGCATTCTATGCACTTTGCCGTTTCCACAATATGTCGGCGGATAAAGAATTCTGCGGGAATATATACAAGCTCATCATAAGCTTTTTCTGTCCCGATAACTTTCATAGGAGCACCGCACTTTTCACATACCATGTTATCGACCCTATGAAGCACTTCTTTGACTTCAAGACTGCTCATCCAGTCATCATGGGTTCGTCTTTTCTTACGGGTATGTGCAGGTACAGCAACGCTGATTTGCTTTTCAGTTTCTTCTTCTATTTCCTCGTTAAAGAATGAAAATTGAATACCGTCTTCCATGATAACGGAAGCTTGTTCGGTTTTCCTTCCGAAAATCTGTTTTTTCAGCCACGCAAGCTGACGCTGAACATTTTCAAGCTCCTCTTCAAGAACGGACACCTTTGTATGAAGCTCGGTATTTTCTTGTATGATCGTTTCAATATTCTGCTGTGTCATACAAAAATCCTCCGTTCATGATCATGATCTTATCATAACACAAACAGAGGATCTTTTCAATTTCAGATTATGTCTATTCCGCAAAATATTGCTTAATACAATACGCCTTGAACACCATCACGAATTGCTTTCGGCTGTTCGACCGACAAGCCTTCAAGCAGCCAGCGTGTCTGCTGCGGTGTAAGCTTACGTGCTTCAAGTTCATTTCTTGGCCACTGAAAGCGTCCGTTATCAAGACGTTTATACAGCATCAGAAAACCATCTCCCTCCCACAGCAAACCTTTTATACGGTCGCATTTTCTGCCGCAGAACAGGAATAGTGCCTTGCTGTACGGATCCATATTGAGCTGACCTTGTACAATAACTGCAAGTCCGTCAATAGACTTTCTAAGGTCGGTATATCCTGTGACAAGATATACCTGTACTCCTGCCGCAAGCTCATTCAGCATAATTCGTGCACCAGCGCTGTCAGCGTTTGGGTGGATATATCTGATGGAAGAGTAATGCTCAATCCATTTTTCTCAATATGGATCTTGCTTGATGCTGTAAGCTCAGGAACATTGACCGGCACAACCGAATGTTCCTGTTCATCGCATAGTTTTTCTCTGACTCTCCGAAGATGATAGTAATATGTTTTGGCGTTTGCGTTGTTCTGTCTGCAACATTCCTTTACCGTAAGTCCGCTTGTGATCTGTGAATTTACCTGTTCCTGCCACTCATCACATTTTACTTTGCTTTTTATTCTTGCGATCATTGCTGTTTCCGTTTCTCGCATTCCGGCACCTCCGTGTTTTTCTAAGCTGCTCTATAGTTTAGGTCGGTTCTTTTGATTATTCTTATCTGCTCTTTAGTGCGGCTTAGGCTTATTTTACCACGAATTTTTAGATGTGTGCAGTCACGTAGTATTTGACGGTTACGTTGTGATTTTTGAAATGTGTCTCACGTTATGACATAATACGACGGCACAACCGCTTAATTGCCAGAAATCATAAAAAATGTCGCTGTCAAGGTTGTCTTCGACATTCATTTTAACCTTGACAGCGACATTTTTTATGATATAATGACAGAGCGGTTATGACGTCTTTCGACATTTACACAGTTAAAAAATCGGACTCCGTTTTATATTTTAATAGTTTCAAGAACCTCTATTACTTCATTATAACGCTTTATCTCCGCTTCCTTATCATTGAACTGTTCCTGGAGATTTTCATATTCAGTATTTATTTTACCGAGAAGCTCCGCCTCAAAACCATTCTGCATTCCAATTACACTGCCTTTAAAATCATTCACTGAAGCGGTAAATTTATCAACTATACATTCAAACATTTGGTCAAGGGTGTCGGAAAGAAGCATCTGTAAACTTGAACGATCGGATGAATTTTTTATTTCTCCTGAAAACTTGCCTGATATCCTGTTCAAAAAAGGTGCTATATCAATTTTCATCACAGGAAACTCAATTTTCTGCGTTGTTAACTCAATAAGGTGCTTAAAATGAGATACATCAAAACTTTCATCGCTGCTATCAAAATTATCAAAAATTGAATTTAAAAGCTTTTTCTTTGTATTGCTAATATCTACTGCGTTTCTGAAAGATAATTCTATGCTTGAACAGGTATCATATCCAAATGTACGTATGCTTTCAAGTGCATCTGATGCAGCAAGATATGTGTACGAAGTAGAATATTCATATGATTCGTAATGACCAAAAATATGATCAAAACAAAGGAAGGAAAATCCTCCAACTTTGTGAGTTCCCGTATGCCATTCTTCTCCTGTTTTCTCTTTTAGCTTTGAAAGTTCAACACATTCTTCACGTATTTTTTTGAGATTCTCAGTCTTAGACTTTTCAAGAGAATCTATGAGCTCTGAAAAAACTGTCTCAAGCGATGACTTAACGCCATTTATCTGCTGAAGCATTGCTTTTTTCTGTTTTTCAAGTGATTCTCTGTCACCAACTTCAAGCACATTTTTATTATGTGCTGCATTTTCCATAAGAATATTTACCGCATTATTCCATTCCGATTTCACATTAGGAATGAATTGACGTGATTTTTCAGCCAGAGTATTATCCTTTTCAAGTATTATATTCTGAAATTCCCGCTTAACGACATCCATATTACCCAATTTATTCATGACATCTGGTGTTAAGTCCCCATATTTATTTGTTTTCTCATACCATTCTATATCCGAGGCTGTGTATTCGCTCTTATCTTTTTTTGAAAGATTATACGCCTTTGATGAAACAAAAATTGGATTTTCACAATTTTTAAGAATTATCGCTAAATTTCCTCTGCTGTGTGATATTGCCTCAGCAAACTGCGATTGTGCCCTTTCACTAAGCTGATTACTAACCCTCTCAATTGTTCTAGGTAAAGATTTTTCTTTTTTGAGTTCTCCCCTTACTCCAAGGTCAAACTAACTACATATGAGAATCATATGTGCAACACCCTTCTGAGGAAGCTGTGTTTCAAGAAGTTCCATATCTTGTTTCGAAAGAAATTGGGAAGCTCTGCTCAAGAAAAATACAACGTCACATTTTTCAATAAATTCTCTTGTTTTATCAGTTCGTGAAGCAATAGCATCATTGAGACCCGGTGTATCCACAACACATATTTCTGAAAGTTCAGGACGATCAATATAAATTGTGACATTTTTTACAACAGGTGTTATACTACCATTTTCACCAACATAATCATTAAGCTTTATCATCAGTTCATCTGCTGACTCAAAAGTAATTTCATCAGAAAATTTCCGAGTATATTCATATGGATTTATTCCGTTTTTATTAGCAAGCATAATAATTTCATCGGCAACTACACATTCTGTTGATTCAGAATTATCCTTTGCGAGTTCAACAAGGCTGTCCCATTCTTCAGGTGAATAATATTCAACAACGATTTTATTGGTCTCACTGTATTCGATTTTGGTAAGGGTTGCAGTTTTAGGAGTCACAGCGCTTGGAAGTACATCTGCTCCATCAAAAAGCAGTGTATTGAGAAAAGTCGATTTTCCGGCTTTTACCTGACCTATTACACCAATATTCAGCTTACGATCTTCACGATAAAAATCACTTATCTTTGCAACAAAGCTTTCCTTAATTCTCTTAAGTTCATCAACCGCAACACATTCAGAATATTTGCCTACTAATTCGATTGAATTATCGGCAAAATTCTGAAACTCATTAAATTTTGACTGATTTTCAGTTGTTTTTTCAAACATTGACATACTTAATTCCTCCTATTGATCTTTTAATATGCTTCTGCGCAGCAGCAATACAGTTTATTATTATTACCTTTGTAGTGACTGCTGTTAAACAATGAACCCGATTTATCATACGCTTTTGCACCGTGGCAATTCCTAAATGTACAATTTTCTGCTTCTACATCGTTAAAACCTCCAATACATGCCACTCCTTTGTTTCCGCAGTCGATAAATTGACAATTCTCAAAGTATATTTTGCTATGCTTGCTGCTAATAATTGTTCCGCTTGTCGAACTGCTATAGCACCCCTCAAAATTACAATCGATTATTTTTACAACTTTTTTTATATTTTCTAACCAAATAACCTCCTTCATATTGGTAAAGATACATTTTTCCAGTATAATGTTATTAACATTATTAAAAGATAACGTTCTCTGCTTAGCAATATCCTTGAATTTGCAGTTATTTATTATCACAGAGTCAACATCATTGAATGACAAACAACCATTTTCAATAACTTGGTTAACCATTATTACTGAATCAAGAGAGCTATACTCTTTATCTTTATTGACAAGAAACAAGGAACGTTCAAGTGAAAAAATATTTGTTTTCTTCTCAGAATTATTTACTTTCAGGAAATCTTCTACCAGCATATTAGTATAACACTTTGCATAACCATACCAGTATATATTTTCAATGCCTTTTACTGCTTCCAGATCATATGTAACAATAGCTCTGGCTAATATAAGGATTTTTCTTAAATCTTTTTCATTAAAGGAAAGTGCAGCGCCAAGCTGAGCAATAAATTTCAAATTTTTTCTCTCCGACTTCCCGCCTATGCAGGTTATAATGAAGCAATCAGTCATAAAGATTCTACCAAGTTCCTTCGTGTTACACTGGCAGATAAATTCGCCAATTTTTTCCTCATTCATTTGTGAAGAATATTTACAGTAATCCTCAATCAATAAACCTGGGCTGCAGTTATCTATAATATTACGGATAAATCTGAATTGAATATCCATATTACTATTTTCATACTGAATTATCATGCAAAGCATTGTTAAATAAAGATCTCGTGTATATTCATCTACATCATCCTTAGAAAGCGGATGTCCATTGAAAGGCTTTTTATCATTATTTATCTTACTTATAAATGTACTAATATCATTATTCATATTACTCCCCTCCTAACTAATAATGTATAATAATATCTGCATTTTATTTTCAAATGCAGATATTATTAACTTTCACATCAATTAGCTATTATTGTCATTCATTCTTATCTGTTCAGCAGAAATATTCAACACATCACAAAACATATTCGCTGTTTCAGAATTATGGGAAGCTGTACCCGGGATATTATTAAATACGGGAACGATATCCTTAAAGCAGTCTGTCAGAATTTCCTCAAATTCATTTATCTGATCCTGATGTTTGGGAGAATCAAGCATATTTTTGGCACAATAATCATCGAGAATCTTTTTAGGATCTGTTATCCTATCCTGAATAAGGTCGATTTCCGATGGCTCAGGCATTGAAATATGCACTTTATCCGCAATCATTTTGATCTGACTGAAAAACTCATTCTGCATTTCATGAAGCTTTTCCATGCTCTCCTTCAAATCTGAAATGCTATTCTGTGTAGTCTTTATTAGCCGTTGCAGATAATTCTCAGCCTCTTCATCATTTAAATCAGCTCGTCTGATATTATTCAGATGGCTAAGCTGCTTCTTTTCATCTTCGAGCCGCATTTCATAATACTCTTTACATCTGGCAAAAAGCTTTTTGAAGTTATATGCAAACTTGCTTTCCTTTTGACCATTATTCCATTCTGCTATTCGTTGAAGTATCTTATCTCTGTCATAATCCTCTGGATCAACAGAAGAATATGTAAATACATCAACAAAGGATATTCCTTTTGTTGTAAGAGTACTTCGTATTGTCTTTACTGCATCTGCAAGCTCATCTTCGTCATCTATTTCATCAGCCCTGTTAAGAATGAAAAGTTTAGGAATGTCAGGATCCAATGATTTAATAAAATCTATATCACTTTTCTCGACTACTCCATTACCTATGAACCATAAAATATAGTTACTTGAATTAAGCTGCGTTCGAGCAATTTTTTCATCTGTTCTGTCAGAATGATTTGAACTTTCTGATTTAGAGTAACCCGGTGTGTCAAGCAATGCTATGTTTGCAAACTTTTGTCTTGGTGATGTAACAAAAATACTCTTCAATAAATGTCCAAGTGATACCTCGTCCGATCCCTCTATGCCAAAGCCATGTGCAAGATGTTGAATATCCTCAACCTTCATATTGATAGTTGACTGAAACGTGTTAATCGCTTTTGCCTCGTCAGCATCGCCATAAACAATGTATGTCGGAACTGATGTGGTAGGATCAATATCATATGGGAGTATATCTTCGTCAAGTATTGAATTGATAAATGATGATTTTCCTGTGGAAAATCCCCCACCCAACGCAACAACATTCTTTCCTATAAGCTTATCAAATATAAGGAAATCCTTGAAGCGCTCATATTCCTGTTTAAAATCAAAATAAAGTTCGGGAAAATTGGGTGGAGCGTTTTTTTCAAGAGCTTCAGGCAATTCTGTAAAAATCAGCTTCTGAATGCTGTCAAGGTCTGCATGATAATCGGTAGAATTATTATGCTGTAAGATCTGTTTAAGCAGATCAAACTGCTGTAAAAGATTAGTGTCAGACATTTTCAAACTCCTTATTTTTAATCATTGAATTTACAATTTCAAGATCATTGCGTATCATTGCCTCATTCTTTTCACGTTCCTGTGCAGAGCTGCTGATCCTTGCCTGCAGGTCATCGAGGGCCTTTCGCTGAACCGCTACCTGCTCAGACATGGACGCTTCTATCTGATCATCTACAGCATTGATCATACTATTGATTTTCTCTCTGATCTGGTGCTTAACCTTGTCACACACCTCATCAATTATCTGATTTACCTTTTGTTCAGCTGCTTCACGCTTCTGAGCATACTCCTTGCTCTTCATTCCTTTATTAAGAATTTGACCCGCTATAACACCTATAGCTGCGCCGCATATTATTCCAATAGGGCCAAGAGCTGCACCGGCACCTGCGCCTGATGCTGCAGCAGCCACTCCTGTTGCAGCTGCAGTACCTGCAGTAGCAGCAGAACCTCCTAATAATGCAGCTAAGCCTCCGCTTGAAAGCATACCGCCAAGAGAGCCAAGGATAGTTGTGGTCAATGGCGTAATAGCCTCTTTCAAGGATTTTTTGATAGATTCATTTTCTTCAATGTCTTCCTTGGAAAGAAGTGAAAGGTCAACATTATCAAAGGATGTATCTATCTGCATCATCTGAGTAACGTTATCAGTATATCGCTTTAATTTGGCACCAAAATTTTCATTTATTTCAGTGGAAATTGTGTTTCTGACAATATTGTTTATCCTGTTGCTTATATCGCTTCCCTGAGCAAGCATATTCACAAGCGACGTTTTTTTGCCCTTAAGCTCATTTTCAACCTTCTGCTGAATATCGGCAATACAACTTTCAGCCTGAGAATGGAAGTCTGCCTTTTCTTTTTCAAGGCTATTCTGTATTTCATTTATCTTGTTTTCAAAATATTTTCTTTCTTCTTCAAGCTTTTCAGGTTCCATATTTTTAGCTTTGAGCTGCTGTAACAGATATGTATGTATCAGCTGAAGCTGTTCATTCAATTTTGCAGTATAATGCTTTTCAAATATTGCGTCACTGTCATTCTGAAGTTCAAGAAGAATAGCCTTAAATTCATCTACTTCGTCTGTTGAAGCCTCGGTTACTGCTACCTTGATATCATCAAGACCCATACGAGTGCTCATCAGCTTTTTCAGCTCATTTTTAACATCATCAATGGAATCTTTATCATCAGCCTTGGTAATAACAAGATATACCGGCATATTGCTGATTTTCAGATCATCCAGAAATCTAAGCACACTATCATGTAAAGTACCGTCATCTTCTGCTGCCGCAATAACATATGCAAGACTTTTGGGAAGGTAATCTTTGATAGCCGTATCATGTACTTCATATCCTGAATCAAAACCCGGCATATCAACGATCTTTACAGAAGGTATCTGACTGAGAAATTCATTATCAAGAGTTACCTGCACATGGCTGAATTCTTTAAAAGAAAGTTTCTGAGTATTAAAATCTTCTACCGATCCTGTATAAGAAAAGCCTTTATCATTTCTGAAGTAAGTGATGCAGTTATCACCATAACAGATCTCGGCGGGAACGGCAGTCTCAGCTGTGATATCGGTTGCAAGTATTTCCTGTCCGAGCACAGCATTGATAAGTGAGCTTTTTCCTGTACTGAATGCGCCTACAACAGGAACAGTAAGATGGAAATCGCTTATTTCAGCAATAGCTTCATCAAGCTTTTCAACGGGAAGGCCATACTTCTGTGCTATCTCCTTTGCTGCGACGAATTTTGACTTGTAAGATTCATAAAGCTTTTTCATAATTTATACCTCTTTCTTGTTTATTTATTCGTTATCAATAATACCGCCTTGAGCCAGATATTTATTTTTAGCTTCTGTATATAAAAGCAAAGAATTTGCTGCAAAGCCCATTAAGATGCTGCTGTCATTGCTATTGATCTTAATTATTTTTTGCCGGTAGCCGAATATTGTCATTCCATCAGCAACATTCTTAATGAATGTATCCGATGGCGCACCACTGTCATAATAATAAACATAACTCAAGCTGTTACCGCTTTTCTTTTCAATTTTCACTGATCGGATAGAAGATATTTTTCTTGCCGGATTTTTTATGGTAATAAGCTCTATTTGCCTATTATTTCCAGGATTATTATAGATCAGGTCAATATAGCAACTAAATATATTTGTATCACAATACAAATTACATTTGAATTCATTAGGATCAAGCGTCAGTATTGCTCTTGCCATATTGGCACAATACTGAAGAATATTCCCCTCAATTTTCAGTAAGCTGCAAATATCGGCAATATAATTCAAGGCTCTTTGTTTACCCGATCGGAATGCACCTGCAATGATAAGGCATTCTGTTACCAACAGCATTTTATTATTGTCCGCCATAAATAAACGGGTGTATTCATCAATGGTCTCAACATCCATCTTTTTGGCTTTCAGGAACAAAGCCTGAATATCTCCGTTGTATTCCATACCATAGGCTATTCGATAAATAGTATAAAAGCTGTTTTCATATTCATTATCATCAAGAGCAGCCACCGAAAGCAGCAGCTCCAGATACATTTCCTGGGTGTATTCATCTCTTCCCTTCATCGGGTGATTTATTATGGGACTGCGTTTTGCACGTAAAGCTACTGCATCTAAGCCCTGAGAATCACTTTTAGTTTTTCCTGAAAGCTTACACTCCTCCAGTTCTTGGTACATCTGTAAAAGCTGCCTTTGAAAATCTTCAATAGTTTTCATTTTAAAATCTCCCTTCCGTAAACTTTGCTGATTTTATCTAAACTCTGTCCACCCTCTTCAATAAATCTTTTCTCGGCTTCATGATAAAGAAGAAGCGAATTTGCAGCAAAGCCAATACAAATTTTGATTTGTTCTTTACTATGATCAATTATATATTTTTGCCATTCAATATAGCCATCAATGCCATAAATTTTTTGAATGTCTCTGATACTTGGACACAAATCCGTATGATAAGCCAACAAAATGCAATCACTTTCTATTGAACAATTTATATTTCTTACCATATCCAAACGAGCTGCAGTTGATATTTCATAATCGTCAAGCTTTAAATTTGTATAGTATTTTTCTTGACATGATTTTAAATAATCATACTGTTCATAGTACACCGTTCCATCTATCACTGTATTAGAGGAATCCACTTTAAATATAGATTTTATGGCAATACACTCTGTACTATAATGACTTATATATTTAGGAACTGTAGCTGTGAGTACGTCGATCCTTTTATCACGCTTTTCAAATATTAGATCTACATAAGCATCAAAAGCATCGGTATCATTTCTTATATCACATCTGTACTCCGATGGGTCCAACGTAAGTATAGCTCTTGCCATATTTGAAGTAAACGTCAGCTCATCTTCTTTGAAACATAGCAGGGAGCATATGTCAGCAATAAACTCCATTGCCTTTTGTTTACCGTCAATAAAGCTTGCCGCAATGAGCAGGCATTCTGTTACCAGCAAACGCTTTTTGTCACTATTGATGAATAAACGTGTGCACTCATCAAGCATTTCAAAATTCATCTGCTTGGCTCTGAGCAAAAGCGCCTGTGTGTCACCTTTATACTCCATTCCATGAATTATGCGGAATATGGTAAAAAGGCTTGTGCTGTAGGCATTGTCATCAAGGGAAGCTACCGAAAAAAGGAGAAGCAGATACATTTCCTGTGTGTGCTCATCGCAATTCTTCAAAGCATGATTTTTAATGGCACAGCGCTGCGCACGGGAGGATATTGCATCTAATCCTTCGGAATAGCTTTTATTTTTTTCTGCAAGCTTGCGTTCTTCAAGTTCATTGTATATCTCCACAAGCTGGCTCTGAATTTCTTCTAAAGTCCTCATTTTTCTGTTACTCCTCAACAACATCTTCAGGATCAACCTCTACCTTAATTTCAGAAGCATCTGCAGAATCTACCTCAATTTTAGGATCAGACTGCTTATTTTTCTCCATGTATATATAACGGCAATCAAGATCCGGCTGTCCGTTTTTACTTGCTTTTTCATATTTCTTTTGTACTTCATAATATAACATAGGCGAATTAGCAGCAAAACCTACTGCCAGATTTATAGTATCATTTTGTTTTTGCTCATCAGATATAGAGAACTTCTCAGAAAAATACAAAACTTTACACTCTGGCTCAAGACCACATGAAAATTTTAATTTGTTTGATTGGTTGCTATAAGAAGAATTTAAGTAGCATGTACCTGTTTTATATATTGCATCGGCAGTGATCATATTTTCATAGAGCTGAACTTCAACAGATTTGATCACAGATTCAATCCAATAATTAAATTTAGATATTGAAGAAATTTTCAGCATAAAGATTTGTATTTTCTTTTCTCTCTGATAAAAGATCTGTTCAATATAACTCTCATATACATCAGTGTCATTGCAAATATTGCACTTATATTCATCGGGGTCAAGAGTGAGTATTGCTCTTGCCATATTTGAAGATAATATAAGCTCATTTTTTTCAAGACATAGCAGCGAGCTTATGTCAGCAATAAACTTCATTGCTTTTCGCTTGCCCTCCGTAAAATTCGCCGCAATAAGTAGGCACTCTGTAACCAGCAGACGCTTTTTGTCACTGTTGATGAATAAACGGGTGCACTCATCAAGGGTTTCAAAATTTATCTGCTTGGCTCTTAGCCAAAGTGCCTGTGCGTCACCTTTATACTCCATACCATGGATTATACGGTATATAGTGAAAAGGCTTTCGCTGTAAGCATTGTCATCAAGAGAAGCAACAGAGAAAAGTATCATAAGATACATTTCCTGTGTATGCTCATCACAGCCCATCAGAGCATGATTCTTTACAGCACAGCGCTGCGCACGGGAGGATATTTCAGAAAGTCCTCTGAACGAATCATCTGCCCGTTTTTCTGTTATTCGGCACTGCTCCAGCTCATCGCAAAGTTTTCGCATATCAGCAAGGATCGCATCTACACTTCTCATAAGTCCTCCCGTTACCCAATCTTCTTCTCAAACTTAGGGCAAATACTCTCAGAATCCGTCATAATACCATTTCTTGCCATGCAGGGACATTTAACTCCCCTGTCGATCTCCCACTGACCGATCATCGGGACTATAGGACGCAGATGGGAGTTTGCAGGGTCATACCAGTGCTTGCACAAAGCACAGAAACGTGAAGACTTTATCGGAACTTTTCTCGTTCTCATAGATATCCTTCTTTCCATCAGTACCTGTTGTTTTCTTCAAGGAACTTGACCCGCTCACCGATGTTGTTAAACAAGCGTGCCAGCGAGTGCATATCATCGCTTCTGCATGGGAAAGGAACCTTTTTGCCGTGTATTTTAAGCCCTCCGCTGACATACTGAACCTTTTCACGTGCAAGATCATCAAACGAAAGATGATTTACATCACGCTCAAAAACCTCGATCCAGAAAACACCGTCATCAGTGATTGCAAAGCCATTTTTTCCCGTTCCCATCAGCGTATCATCGTGCATCAGATATGCTCTGCCATCAAGATCAAGCTTGTTTTCAAGCTTTGAGGAATAGTTATATGCACCTGTATAACCATGCCACGAGGTGAAAATGTCGCATACCTTTTCAAGATAATCATCAAGAGGTTGGAGATTGCTGAGCATTTCAGCATATTCATTTTCTGCACGCTGACGATTTTCTGCTGTGTTCGGCATAAATCGACTGTTTATGCCGATAAGCTCCGATGCGCTTTCCTCAATCGGAGACAGGATCGCATCTTTTCTGCCCAGCGAAGCCTTCAGTCCGTATCTGATATTGTCCATAAACCCGCAAACTTCGCCGTTTTTATATGCACCGCCGTCTTTTACGGTAATGATATTATCCATATAGTCATCCATAAGCTCCAGTGCAGCTTCATTTTTGTCGGAAGCAACAAGCTTATTTATCCTTGTCAGAAACTCATGGACCGACCTGACATCATATCCGCCAAAGCTATCTTCACGACTAAACATTCCGTCTCTTATATCAATAAGAGGCATTTCGTTACCGGTATCATATAATTTATTCTGCATCTCTGACATAAAAACATCTCCTTGTGTAATAATCTTAAAGTCCATAGTGTTCAGCAGCAAGCGACATAAGCTCTGATTTTATTTTTTTATCAATGGTTCGGGTCATAGAATTAACTATGCTGTAATGCAGAACATTGATCTGCTCAGGTTTGACGACGGCAGTATCAATGCCCGATCTGCCTATGACATCGATTATCAAAGGCGTACATTCTTTTTCCTTACCGTTTATGACCATGTCAATATATTTTTCGCACACCTGATAGTTTTGTTCCATAAAACTGTCAAGAACCGGAATGATGCGCTTCTTTGCAGGACGTGCCGAATCGGTTTCCTCAAAGTAAATGATCTCATCATCGCTTATTCCGAGCCGAAACGGATTGGGGATATCACAGACGAAGGTTTCATCTCTGAGATATAACATAAACGGTCTGATCACATTAGGAAATTCATCCCAACATACAAGGTCAGTCTCAAAGATATTGCATATGCAGCTGAATGCCATACTGCTAAGATAAGGGTCACAGCCGCAGCGCTTGAAATATGAGCTGAATATTGCAAAATAGCCTACATGTTCAAAAAAAGAAAGGGCATTTTTGCCGTTATAGTCATGCACATTGTATGATATATATCGGAGCAGTTTAGAGAAATTTGCCTCATAACCATAACCCTCAAGCAGCTTTCTCCTGTATCTGGTAAGCAATGCGTAATATGCTACAGGAATTATCTGTGACAATTCAGGTGAACAAATGATCTTTTTAGTAAATGCTTTAAAATTGTCCTCAAAGCATTCACCTGTAATCTCCGCATGTATATGTAATATTTCATACAATTCCTGCTCATCAAACCCTATACATGGTTTATCAGCAAATGTAAAGTTTTCAATAAGTGCTTTTGCCTTATCAATAGCAGCTCTTTCAGTTGTCAATCGCTTGGTGTATGTCTCGAAATCCTCTTTAAGCCCCATAAAATTGAACAAGCAATATGCCGGATCTGATGAGACATCAAAAACGAAATCACTGTTATCCGAAAAGCATATGCACCACAGCTTTACAATGTCATCAGCAAAATCTCCCTCCTTCATCATTTTGATGACATACAGGCACATTCTTAGCTTATTTGCCGCCTTGTTTCGTCCTTTTTGGATAACTTTCGGTGCAGCACCATTAAGCCATTTGGTGAAACTTTGGTACTCGTTCTCAAGAGTGCCGAGATCATACCCCAAACGCTTCATTCGCTGATCAAGATCCTCGCACGGATCGTCGTCATCTTCAAGATCTACAATATCCTCGTCCTCGACAAGCTCTGAGCCGTCATCTTCATAGCAATCGTCGTTTTCATAGTAATCAGCGTTACTATCAGTCATTTGTTATCATCTCTTTCGTATTTTATTTGCATTTGCTGATTACATTATAAAACATACAAAGAAATAGTTCAATACAAATGAATTCTTAAAGCAAAATTTTACAGGAATTCGTTTTTTGCTCTCGATTTCCAATTATTAAGGATATTATACATCATTCGACAATAAATGTCAATATGTTGTTAGATACAATCATAATTTATTTCATTTAAGTAAGAAATATAGCTATATTGCACTTAAATCAACGTTTTACGCAGTTCAGAGCTTCATCACGTAAACAATATGAAGACTTATCAAGCAATATTTATATACATTACACCGTTTAGTGCTATTTACAATGCAATTATAACACCAATATGCAAGATGTGTCAAGTATTAGGCTTATTTTATGGTATAATACACAAAATGACATTTGTAAAATGTACAAAAAATATACCTGAAAGAGGTGAGTGCTATGCCCAAATATTCAAGAATACGTGACCTGCGGGAAGATGCCGATCTCACCCAGAAACAAGTCGCCGACAGCTTATATATGCACCTGACACAATACCGACGATATGAAACAGGTGAGCGTGAAATTCCCCTGTCAGTTGCCATTGATCTTTCACAAAAATACGGTGTTTCTGTAGATTATATAGCTGGGATATCAAATTCCAAGAACCAATCGGATCAGGAATTTACTCCCGATGAACAGAAATACATTGACAGATTCCGCTCCCTTACCGACACGCAAAAAGGCCGTGTCATGGAACGCATTGATATGCTTCTGACTGCCGGTAAAGCTAAGAATAAGCTTAAAAAATAAAAAATCACACTGATATACCATGTTTCGTATATGTATGTATATCAGTGTGATTTTTTATTTATTTTGGTAATCTATATTATATCGTCGTGAGATAATTTGAATCAAAGTCATAAAGCCATGCAGGAAATCAAATCTTGAATGGAATAACAAAATTTAGAATAATAAGCCATGTAAGTATCAACAATCTCCACAATGAAGTATAGACGTAAGTTAACATGAAAACAGAAATCACGATTAAGTGAAAAGGAAATGGAGCTCGTCCAATATCTAATGGCAGATTGTGAAACAACAGGAGATACTCAGGCAAAACTGAAAAAGTTGTTTGCAGGAACGATAGAGCAGATGCGTGTACTCCGAGCATGACATCAATGATGTGGAAATGCCCGTTCGTGACTGAGGACTTGCGTATTCCCAGCTTGCGATTTCCTTTGAGGGCAGGTTTGCAGCCTGACGGCTGATGAGGGCTCTGCCCAAACCTTGGAACAAGGCTATACTTCCTTGAGGTTTATTCGTACCCGTCAAACCCTCCCCCGACCATAAAAACCCAGATCTCCGCCGAAAAACATCAGCGGAGGGCATTTTATTCATATTACCCATTCCAAGGCATAACAGGCACATCAGAGGTCAGCAGCCTGAAAAAATAGTCCTCAACATTCAGACCGTTAGCGCAGGCAGTAACAGCCAGAGAATATATCAAAGCACTTGCTCTTGCACCATTCTGTGTGTTGGAGAACAGCCAGTTTTTTCTTCCAACAACAAAAGGTCTGATCGCATTTTCAGCCCTGTTGTTGTCTAAGGAAATATAAGGAGATTCAAGGAATCTGTAAAGATATTTCTTTTCATTTATCGCATAGCTTACCGCCTTGGACAGCTTTGTGCCAGATGACGCATTAACCGTTTCAAGCCATGCAAAAAACACGTCAAGAGCCGGTTTTAAATGCTCCTGCCGCCGGTTATGCTTTTCTTCGACCCTATGAAAAAAAGTCCGTAAAAATCGAAAGAACTGTGGTAAAATAGAAATAACACAGGAGGACGAAAATATATGGGAAGAAGAAAACGAGAGCCAATGAGCGAGGGCAAGAGGAACATCATAGCAGGACTGCTGCAGGAGTATGATATCAAGACAGCAAAGGATATTGAGGATGCTCT
>ENA-OWRJ01000416-OWRJ01000416.1-human-gut-metagenome-genome-assembly--contig:-NODE-416-length-59506-cov-19.467225_pt1 | contig 59506 bp, 51 predicted proteins | sample MGYA00248269_ERZ651897 | MGnify/ENA primary metagenome ERZ651897 (study PRJEB26924, sample SAMEA4378252) | human gut metagenome | biome: human gut; feature: human-associated habitat; material: faeces...
CCATGTCCGTTCTGGTGCTGAATCTCCGCAAGATTCAGCGCGCCCTTTTGAGAATTCTCACATATCTTCTGGAGATTTTGGCTCAGAAGAAAAATTGGGCACTTGTTCAGTAGACATTAATATAGATAGTAAGAGGTATAATAATAGCATAAATAGGTATGTCTTCCGCAAGTAAGCGCACATCAAAAGCGATCGACCGTAAATGGTTGGTCGCTTTTATTTTGCCCATTATCCGAAAGGCGTAAGCATACAAAATAGGGAGCAGTAAAGCACTTGCCGTTTTCAAAGTTGAAAACGGCAGGTGCTTTTTTTGTCTCCAAACAAAAGTGAGGAAAGATCCATGAAAAAAAAGAAGCAAAAGAATAAGCGCTGGGTACAGGTATACAGCACAACGATCAGAAACGTTGCATTAAAGGTCAACTTCTGCACCAATCACAAAACCAATATCACGAGTCTGAACGGATATCTGATCGATGTCAAGACAAGAATCCGTCATGATGCTGATGTGTCCGTCAGCACAAGCGTGCAGGATGCGCGGGACATCGACCGCATGGTCAAAGTCCTGATCGCCCGCGCGACAGCGGTCTACGAGAAAAAATGCACAGCGGCGACCCCGGACGGAACGGCTGGGCTCACAAAAATCTATAACAGTCTCAGCGCAAGCGATACCGCCCTGCTGTGCCCACCCAAGATGCTGGCGGCATCCTCGCGCAGGCATACCCTGAGTTATTTTCGGTCGTTTTGCATGAAGGTTGATGCCTTAGGCATTGCCATCTGCCAAGAAAATGCCGGACAAATCGCGAAACTGATCCGCGACATGACAGAAAGCAGCAAAAAAAGCAAGGGCACCACCGTGACCGAAACCACCATCCTCCAGCACATCAGGGCGGTGGAGTGGCAGCTGGACCGACTGGCGGAGATACGGCCTGACGCGCCGATCAAACCGCTGATCCTCCCTCGTGACCGCGCAAAAAGTGTCGCACCGGAGGCTGAACAGCAGAAGTACATCGGCGAGGCAGCCACCGTCTTGACGGTCGCGACCCTGCGCCGTCTGGTCGGGAACGGCCTGTCCCTCGGCGGCATTCTAATGCTGCTCGGCATGGCTCGCACGGCGGAGGCCTGCGCCCCCAAATTTGGAGAGATCGTCCTTCGGGACGACTACGCGGTCATTGCGATCGTTTGGCAGGCGGACGGCACAACACGCATTGCCGATTTGAAGACGGACAACTCTTACCGCCTCATTATTCTCCCAAAAATCGCAGCCGAGGCGATCCGGGCGCGCATGGCGTATCTGCGTGAGCTGGGGTACACAGACGGGCAAATACGGGATATGCCGGCGGTTTCTGCCGAGCGGGATCCGACAACACAGGCAAGCCCGGCAGCGCTCAGAGCCTTCCTTCTTTCCATACTGACCCGGGCAATGGCTCTGGATGACAGCTATTGGGATGCCGTCAAAATACAGATGTCCGAGGAACCCGACATGGATGCCTACGGCATCCCGTCTACGGACGTAACCGCCTACATCGCCCGCCGCAGCCGCTGCAGCGAGCTGTGCAACGGCTGCGACATGGACCCCCTGCTGGTTGACGCGATGATGGGGCACGCTCCTCCCAAAGGAGACAAGGCAAACCGGGACAGCTATCTGCGTCAGCCGGACAACTGGCCTGTTGTCGCGCAGATGACCGAGCGTATCGTCTATGACCCGGATCGTACGACCAATCCGGCGTTTGCACAAACGCATCTCGCGCCGGGGGTATCCGGCAGATCCAACCAGACAAATATTGGTTTTACTTTTTCTGCAGATGAGGCGTGCACTATAGAAATTACAGCACAGACGGCTGAGATTGGTGGCAACATCACTATAGAGACAGACGGAGAGATCCTGGAGAAAAACTGTGCGCCGGTGGACTTTGAGAGCAGCTCGCCGCCGCCGTTCCTGGCCCCGGTCCGCCCGCGCGGATACTATGAGCGTCTGCTGCGGGAGGCGGGATCATGGGACGCTGCGTCCTTCTATCTGGCACCTCCACCGCACAGTGGATCATAAAAACATTTTAATCTATGAGGTAAACGTTATGAGCAATTACAATCACATTCCCCTGACGGATGACTCCCGTTTCAGCGGCGGCGTCAATATCGGCGACGCCCAGAAAATCAAGGGATACTACGAAATTTTTGAACAGTTTCCGGTACACTACACCCTGTGCAGGCAGGAGAAAACGGCACCGTATCCTCTGTGCGGCACCGTTTCCCTTCGCGATTCGCAGGATTCGGTCTTACATATGAAAGGCGGCGATGGGAAAGAGGTACCTGCGCGTCTGCGCATCACCCTGAAAAGCACGGACCCGGCAGAGGTCAAGCGGGAGATCGCCGAAAAAGCGCAGATACTGCACACAAGATTCGTCGGCACGGGAAAGGCCGCCGGCGCATACATCCCGATCGAACAGCTCTCTTTTGCCGAAGTCATCAATATGTACGGTGCAGAATACGCGCAGGCGCGGAGCCCCCATAATGACAGGCGGCAAAAGGATCGGCTGGATCTCCTCCCCCATGTCTCTGAAGGTTTTGCGGCGATTCCGTGCGCGAAGATCACGCAGCGGCAAATCGGCGAGTTTTGTGAGCAGCTCGGAGAGACGTGGTACAATAAGATCCGCGAGGCTGATTTCCTGATGGCATACGTCGCGGAGCGCCGCAAATATGAGCAGATCGCGAATCCCTTTGCGCTGTACCGTGAGTCGCACGCGGTGTCGTGGAATACCCAACGGCTTCAGAAGTCCGCGGTATCCACAGACGTGCTTTCGCGCGACGAGGTGGAGCAGGTCGTGGCGCTCGTGCTTGAGCATCTCGGTGACCCGGATTATGTCGGGATCGGCCTGCTGCTTGGCACAGGCCTCGAGGCAAAGCAAGTCGCGGCGCTTAAGCACGGCGATATCTATGAGGACCCCGACAATAAGGGCAGCCTTATCCTGGACTACCATCAACCCGAGCTTTCCGGCAGCATGCACGACTTTTCGTTCGCGCTTTCGACGCTCGCGGCGCGCATCTGCTGCAAGCGCCGGGAAATGCTGGAGAAAGAAGGCCTTTCTCCCGAGGAAATCGCAGATCGCTGCATTGTAACCAACAGCGAAGAGTCGTATCCCGCGAGCAAGCTTACTGCGGCGAGTCGCAATTTGCTGCACAACTGCGGCGTCGGATTTGCGCAGCTGGCAGGACTGACCAGCAGCACGGAGGGCGCGGGCGTGCGGCTTTTGCGCAGCACATACGCGCAGCTCCTGGAAAAAGACGGTGGGCTCTGCGCGGACCCCACACTGCTCCAATACATGACGCACCGGCGGCCGGACGGCACACAAGGGGTGTTCTATCGCGGCTTCACGGATCCATATGCGCGTCGCTGCCAGGCGATCGCGCATCGGCGCATCCCGTGGAAGAACGAAAAAATGACCAGTAAGTTTACAGCAGTGGCCGGTGGACGGCAATCCGTACAGACCGTAAATCTGGAGGACGATGAAAAAACAGTAACGGCAACGGTACGCATCGCGCTCAAGCCAGGCGAAACCGTCCGGCTCTCATCCAACTACGGCATCCACACAAAGTGGTCGGCGGAAAGCGATGGCGGATCCGTGACCGGCAGTGAGGCGTAAGGAATAACCGTGCCGGCCACGGCATGGAGCCCTTTGTGATGGAGCACGCGGAAATGTCCTGATAGATTTAATGAGCACCGGAGAGAATGCTTTGTCTTCTCTCCGGCATTTTTGGGTTCTTTTTCTGCTTGCATGACCTGCGCCATGAAACTGCCCATTGTTTGTGCTGCCTCGTCTTGCTTCCACCTTGTAGCGTGGGTGTAGGTGCGGAGGGTGAATCCTGCGTCGTAGTGACCCAGCATACTGCTGACGGCTTTCACATCCACGCCGTTTTACAGTGTCAGCGTTGCGAAGGTGTGCCCTTACGGTATAATTACGACAAACCGAAAAAGCCCCGTATCCTCACATAAAATAAACGTAAGGGAGACTCCCTCGTGAGTCTCCCTTACGCTATGATAGGATATGGTCATTTTTCGCTGTGCTTGTCGCGCTCCATAGTCTCGGCAACCGCGCGACGGAGAAAAGCTGCATCGCTTTCGCCCATCGACTGTGCATGCTGAGAAATCTCATCATGGTATTCCGGCGTAACGCGAAGCCGCATCTCAATGAACTTGGACTGATATTTCCGGATGGCTTTTTTTTGGGCATCCGATATGGCCGATTTTTCCATGTTGCGTTCCTTCTATAAAAATATGATTCCGCGCTTGACATATACGCGTATATACGCTATACTATACCCAAGTTAAAAAGTAGCAGCACGTGAGAGCTGGACCCTCCCACGTGCCTGCACAGGTGACTAGGGCACCTGCACAGTAGTGAAACTACGCTACGGGGGTATTATACCCATTTCTGAGCCGTCGCGCAAGCCCCGTTTTGGGGGAGCGGCGGCAGAATGGGGTCTCCTTATGAATGTAGCAAAGCGCTATGCGGGTACCGGCCTGCATAGCGCTTTTGACTACATTATTTAAGGAGGATTCCATCATGAACGAAATGAAGCAGCTCAGCCACGATTATCTCACCATCAACGAGGTCAAGGATTACCTCAACATCAGCCAGTCCAAGGCGTATGAACTGACGCACCGCAATGCCTTTCCGATTTGCCGTTTCGACGGCAGCATTCGCATCCTCAAGGCTTCCTTCCTTGCGTGGATCGAGACGAGAACTCTTCTGCCCGGCGGCCTGATGCCGGGCGCATAAGGGGAGGCGGTATCATGGCAGGAAAACGCTCAAACGGTGAGGGCTGCATCCGCAAAACAAAAAGCGGCAGCTGGCGCGGAGAAATTATGGACGGTTACACGCCGGACGGAAAGCGAAATATCGTCCGTTTCACAGCCAAGACGCGCGCCGGGGTGCTCGATAAGCTCCGCGTGTGGCGAGCCGAAACGGAATCCGAGGCAAGCGTCGGTGGGAAGATCCGCTTTTCCGACTGGGCAGACACCTGGTACGGGGACTACCGGAGCGAGGTGCAGCCCTCGACCTATTCCGGTTATCGATACACGCTCAAGACCTTGAAGAAGGCCTTTGGCGATCAGCCGCTCGCGGAGATCCTTCCCATCCACATCAACCGCTTTCTGGAGAAGCTGAGTGCCGACGGCTACTCGCTATCGATGATCCGTAAGTGCCGCGCCATGCTCATCCAGATCTTCGATGCCGCCGACAGCAACGGTCTTGTTCTCCGCAATCCCGCGCGCAAGGCCAAGGCCGTGCGCGGCAAGGCAAATGGCTTTCACGGAGACCACGCGGAAAAGGACGCATTCACGGAAAAGGAAGTCTCCCGGCTGATGGGGGAGCTGCCGGATGATCTGCTCGGCAACAGCATCCGCACGCTTTTGGGCAGCGGGATGCGTGTGCAGGAGCTGCTGGCGCTCCGCCCCGGGGACATCAGTGAGGACGGCTCTGTGATCCACGTTGAATACGCCGTGAAGATGGTGAATGGCGTGCCGCAGCTCGGATCGCCCAAGAGCGCCCGCAGCCGTCGTGTCATTCCGATCCCGGAACAGTTTCGCCCCTACGTTCGGTATCTTCGAGAGCACAGCGGCACACCCTATGTCTGGACCTGCCCCGGTGAGGCCCCGCTCTATGGCATCGGTTCCTTCCTCCGGCGATTCTACACGGCGCTGAAAAATGTCGGTCAGGTGCGGCCGCTTTCGCCGCATTGCTGCCGCCACACCTATGTGACGATGCTACAGGCAGGCGGCGTTCCCATGGAGACCATTGCGGCGCTCACGGGACACGCAGACATTAAAACGACCGAGGGCTATCTGCATCAGTCTGCGCCCACGCTCGCAAAGGCGGTCGAGGCGCTCAACGCCAAGGCGGTCTCCTGAACCGCCGGAAAGGAAACCATATGGATAAAAAGCCCGCCACGGCGAAGGCCTTTACAGACGAGGAAAAGTGGGAGATCAAGGAAACCGGAAAGTACATTCTCACTGCCATGGATACCATCGGCAAGAATGGGGATGCTTACTGCACGGATGAGAGCCTGTTCCGCGTCAGCAAGACGGTGAGACCTGACCTCACCAAACAGCAATTCTACACGGATAAATCTCTCCTGCTGCAAGCCGCCTTCCTCCATCAGGAGGGGTGTCATCTGTATGCCCAGCGGACATGGGAATATGAGGTGACTGCGGCGGAGCAGCTCGCTGACATCCTTAAAGACCCGGCTTTGCCGGTCATGGAGATCCCGAAGGAGCTCCGCGCCGGGGACATACTTCTCAGCGAGCAGCAGCGCAAGGCGATCGGTCTGGCGCTGAACAGCCGCCTCGCCGTCATCCTCGGCGGCGCCGGCAGCGGCAAGACCACGCTCATTGAAGCCATTGTACACTGTTTCAGAGGAAGCGTTGACAGTTCCGAGGCATATGTGCTCGCCGCCCCGACCGGCAAGGCTGCGCGCAACCTCACCGAGCGCACCGGGATCGAGGCGCGCACGGTCCACGGCGCACTGGGGAAGGTCCCGGATGCAAACTTTCTGGACGCCGTTTGCTGGATCCGCACCAGACTGGTCGTTGTCGACGAGGCATCGATGGTGTCGCTGGAGATGCTCGCCGGTATTCTGAACCGTGTTCGCAGGAATTGCCGCGTCGTCCTGCTCGGCGATCCGAATCAGCTGCTGTCCGTGGGGGCAGGGAATGTCCTTTCCGACCTTCTGAAGCTCGGGGTCCCCTCGATCTTTCTGGAGCAGCAGTACCGTCAAAGCGCGGCTGCCGCGGCGCTGCGGCAGAACGTCGCAGCCTTCCCAAAGCTGAGCGATGAGCGGGAACTGCAATGGGATGACAGCTTTCGTCTGCTTTCCGCGGATAGTAAGATCATTCCCGATCTTTTGTGCGAGGAGGCTGCGCGGCGCTACCGGGCGGGCGAGAGCATTCAGGTTCTCTCTCCGGTGAAGACCAAAACCGACTTTTCCGTACAGGCGCTCAACACGCGCCTGCAAAATGAAGTCAACCCGCTGACAGCGGAAAAGCAGACATGGGGAGCATTCCGTGACGGCGACCGTGTCATCGTTACGCAGAACAACTCCTATTACAACATCTGCAACGGCGATGTCGGCGTGCTGTATATTCGCGGAGAGAAGCCTCACCGTGTCGCCACGCTTGCGGTCAGGGGAACGTTGAAGACCTGGCAGATCGACTGTGTGGAGAAATACGGCGCTGCCAATGACGATGCGCCCCCTCCGCAGCTTGCGCTCGCCTATGCGCTGACCGTGCACAAAAGTCAGGGCAGCCAGTATGACGCCATTCTCATGCCGGTGAGCATGGCGACTGCAAAAATGCTGTATCGCAATCTGCTTTACACCGCGATCTCGCGGGCGGGGAGGGAGGTGATCCTCGTGGGAAACCGCGAGGCAGTGAACACCGCGATGCAGTGCATCCCGTACCCGCGCAAGTCCAAGCTCGTCGCCCGAACCAATCTGCTGCGTCTCGGGCGCAGCGCGTGAGGCGGCGCTGCCGCGGGGCGCAGGCTCGGCAAAAGTAGCATTGATGTGAATAACTTCGACAGAAAAAAAGTTTTTCACATCAATGTGAAAAACTTTACTTAATGCCGGAGATGTGCTATCATGGTTTCAAGGTGGTGACAGAATCATGGAGTTAAAAAACAGATCGCAGTACCTTGATAAGCTCATTTCCGTTCAGGATATGGAGGTCATCAAGGTCGTGACCGGAATCCGGCGCTGCGGCAAATCCAGCCTGCTGAAATTGATGATGGCACATCTGCGGGAACAGGGCGTCATGGAGGAACAGATCCTCTCGATGAACTTTGAGTCCATGCAGTTTGCCGATATGGACAGCAAGCGGCTTTATCAGTATGTGATGGAGCGTGCACCCAAGGAAAAGCGGCTCTACCTGTTTTTAGATGAGGTGCAGAAGGTTCGGGACTGGCAGGATGCCGTGAATTCCTTCCGCGTGGATCTGGATTGCGACATTTATGTGACTGGCTCCAACGCCTACCTGCTGTCCTCCGAACTGTCCACGTATCTGTCCGGACGCTATGTGGAGATCAAGATGCTGCCGCTGTCCTTCCGTGAGTTTTTGGACTTCCACGGCTATCTGCTTGATGAGTACAAAGCCCCCAACGGAATGACGAAAAAACGCGCCAAGGGAAAAGACGGCGAAGCGTATGAGCTGCGCGACCTGTTTGAAGCCTACGCACAGTTTGGCGGTATGCCCGCACTGGCCGAGGCGGAGCTGGATCAGGAGCGCGCCAATATGCTGCTGGACGGCATTTATTCCGCTGTTGTTGTGCGGGATATTCTGGAACGCGGCAAACGGAAAGAACAGCGGGCCGTTACCGACGCGCTGCTGCTTCGCAAGATCATTCTGTTTCTGGCTGATAACATCGGCAACAACACCTCGGCTGCGTCCATCGGGCGCACCCTTGTCAGCGAGGGCCTGTTGGACGATGGCAGAAAGACCAAGCCTGCGGTGCAGACCATCTCTGCCTATATCGACGCACTGTTGGAGTCCTATATCTTTTATGAGGTCAAGCGTTTTGACATCAAGGGGAAGGACTATCTGCGGACGCTGGGCAAATACTATATCGTCGATCCCGGCCTCCGCACCTATCTGTTAGGCAATCGCGGCGGCGATGTGGGACACATTCTGGAAAATATCGTTTATTTTGAACTGCTGCGGCGTGGTTATGAGGTGGCTATCGGCAAGGTCGGTGAAAAGGAGATCGACTTCATCGCAACGAAGATGAACGAGAAAAAGTATATCCAAGTCACCGACAACATGAACGCCCCCGAAACCCGCGCACGGGAGCTTGCGCCGCTGCAAGCTGTGCAGGACAATTACGAAAAGATCGTGATTGCCATGGACTGCGACCTTATTAGCGACGTGGACGGTATCAAAATCGTAAAGGCGCTGGACTTTTTGCTCAACGAAGGGTAATTCCATGCCAAAAAGGGAGGCTGCGCTTGTGAAGCGCAGCCTCCCTCTATTCCGTTCTATCCCGCGTCCTCCGGTTCAAAGGGGTGAAGGGCGTGGTAAAGCTTTTGCCGCTCTCCGGCCCCGCGATACGCGGCAAGAGGGCGAAACGCCGGGCGCTTTCCCGCCCTTCGCTGCCTGCGGTAGCGCAGCAGCAGCACCGCGGGCGCGGCCAGCAGCAGCAGGGGATGCGCCTTGCAGGCGGGCCAGTGGGTGTGGCAGGTCTCAACGCCCGTGCGGAGGAAACTGACCAGCCGGTTTTCCGTCCGTCCGTCGGTAAAGAGCCGCTGCCCGTAGCGCTCCTCCTTGCAGCCGAAATTCCCGGTGCGCAGGATATCCGAAAGCAGCGCCCGGCACAGCGCCTCATCCGCGGTCATGCACCACGGGGCATCCTCCCGCGGCAGGCCAAGCTCCTCCACGCAGATGCGGGTAATGACCCGTGCGAAGTGAAGCAGTCCGAATCGGGACAGCTTTGGCAGCAAGTCCCCCCACCGCTCCGGCGTCATATCACGGTGGACAAACACCGCCCAATCGCAGAGCTGCCGCAGCCCCAGTCCGCTGCTTGTGATATGCTCCAGCTTGTGAAGCAGCAGCAAAACAGCCTGACGCTCCGGCGGCAGGACGGGAAGACCGCCGCGAAGGACTCCTTCTCCCGCGGCATACCGGAAGTATTCCCGCAGGGGCGCGCCGCTGTCGCCGGAAGGGATACCGGGCGGCTCAAAGTGCAGCTCCACGAGAAATTGCTCCCGATGCATGGAGCGATGGAAGGGATGGTTGTCCTCCGGCGGACAGTAGCCCCCGGCGCAGAGGATCGCCTCCGCTTTTTTTACATCGGCGGGGAAGAGCAGCAGGTCAATGTCTCCGGCGCAGCGCAACTCCGGCCGGGGATAGCACGCGGCAGAGGAGCTGCCCTTCAAAATCACGCAGGGAAATGCCGAGAGCGCCTTGAGCACCGTCTGCTGCTCGCCGAGGAGCTGCTCGTTATACCACATGGCAGAGAGGACCTCCTGCCGCCAGGGGACGGCTGTCTCCTTTGGGATGGCAGCTCGCTCCTGTTCCGTCAGGCAGTCATAAACCAGCAAATGAACGCTGTGGCTGGCGGCCTCTTCAAAAATGCTCTGCCAGTCCGCGTCCGGCGGCAGCGGCGTATCCTGTCCAAAAAGCGCGCGGCGCAGGAGGGCCAATAAGCTCTGTTCCGTATCCGTCATAGGGCTGACACCTCCAAGCTGCAAAAAAGTCGGATATAGTATAGCAGAAAACGGCAAATACCACAAGCACCTGCTTTTCCGCGTCTCCGACCATGGGCGTTCTATAGGATCGCGCGGAGGGGAACGCGGTCAAATTATTGAACAAAATCAAATTTTTGTTCAATATAGGAGAGGGGCGCTTGCCGCAGTCCGGCAAGCGCCCCTTTTTTTATCCTCCCCACTCCGACAAGCTGTGCAGCGTGATGTTCTCCGGCTTTTCCACCGCTTTCATCGCTTCAATGGCGGCAGTGCAGTCTGTGTAAACGTTCAGCTTCTCGCTGCGGTTGAACTGCGGGTCGACCGCAAAGCCTGCGTCCGAGGGCCGCAGCAGCACCAGCGCCGAAGCGCCGGGGATCACGCACTCTCTCAGCAGACGGGAAACGTTCGCGCCGAGGATCACCGTATGATACAGCCCGCTGCCAAGCTGCTCGTCCTTCGCCGCACCCGCGTAGGCCCCCTCGCCGGAAACGGTCACCGTTTTCGTGCCCGCGTTGTAGCTCCAATATGTCCCGGGGCCAGCGATCTTCGGGTTTCCCAGTTCCTCCGGCACGTCCATCCCCTGCATATTGTAGGCAGGCGCCGACGCTGCGGCATATTGGTACTCCGTGCCCGCCCTTGCGTTGATGTAGAAATAGTTGAAGCCCGCACTGTTTCCCGGCGAGACCGTGTAGACCATGACCGCGCCATTCGGTTTTGTGAAGGTCGCCGTCCCCTCCTCGATCGAGGGAAATCCGATCTTCAGCGTGACGCCGATCTCCGCGAACGCCTTTGTGAGCAAAAGCCCATGCTCTTTTATGTCTTTTTGCGGAATGCTGTTGCAGGTATACCAGCCCTTTTCCGCGCAGAGCGCGAGCTCGTCGTCCATCAGGCGGCAGAAGTTCTGATAGGCCTCCTCTGTAACGGTCACGGAATCGTCGAACAGCTCCCAGAAAAAGCTCTGTGTATACGCCCTGTCGTAGGCGTTGCCCATGGAAAAATGCCGCTGGAGCCGCTTCAGCAGCAGATACTTGTACTGATTGGATGTATAGCTCATACCTTGCCCCGCTTTCTTCTGATGCTGCCGTACATCTTGACCGCGTGGCGGAACTCTCCAAGGGAAAAGTCCGGGAACAGCGTTTCGGTGAAGTAAAGCTCTGAATAGGCGGACTGCCAAAGCAGGAAATTGGAGAGCCGCTGAAAGCCGCCCGTGCGGATGATTAGGTCAGGCTCGGGAAGATCCTGATACAGCGCCGCCGTGATCTCCTCCTCCGTCCGCGCGCCCTTGGCAATGGCGTCCACGATCTCCATCCGACCGGAGTAGTTGCAGCACAGGTTCAGCGTCAGGCCGTCACAGTGGGCGGTCTCGCGCTGGATGCGCTCCATTTTTTCGATGCTCTCAGGCGGCACGCGCTTGTCTGTCCCGGAGATGAGCACGCGGATGTTGTTTGCCGCAAATTCCCGATCCCGTTCAAAATACCGGTTCGCCATGGAAAAGAGCGCGTCCACCTCCTCCTTGGGCCGATTCCAGTTCTCCCACGAAAAGCAGTAGACAGACAGGGCCGGAATGCCCATGTCCACGCACCAGTGCATCATGTCCTCCACCTTGTTCAAGCCCTGCTCGTGCCCCAAGGAGCGCTCCAGACCGCGCTGCTCCGCCCAGCGTCCGTTTCCGTCGGCGATGACGGCAACGTGGTTCAGCTCATTCACGATTTCGCCCCCTTCTCGGCGGTCGCCGGATAAACGGCGGTCACAACGCCGCTGTTCGCAGCATTGCTGACGCTCGCCGCGCCCGCTGCCGTGAAGAAGTTCTCCGCCACGCCGTCAAATGTATATCCGACCTTTGCCTTCAGCGTGATGGTCGCCGTGTAGACCGTAGCGTAGTTAAATGCCACAGCGCTCGGCGACCACGCGACCGTGCCGGTGAACTGTCTGCCCTCCTGGACGACCTTCTTGGGATATTTGCGCGCAACCGGCGCGGGGATGCCCTCGATGACGGGCTCTGTCACCGTGACACGTTCCGCCTCTTCAAGCCCGAAGATGGCGACGGTCAGTTCCCGGCTCGGCGCGTTCACAGCGGAAATGGTGATGGTGGTGAAGCCCACCGTGTTTGTATTCTTGTTCGGAGCGGTAACAGCGGTGTTCACAATGGTCAGCGCCGCTGCGATCACTGCTTGCGTGTTGACAGTGGAGGAATCGGACGGCAGACCGAGCTGCACGCCGTTTTCGCCGATCTTGTAGCCCTCGGCGGTCAAGGTGTAGGTCGTCCCCTGCTCGGCGGTGTCCCAGCCGGTGAGCGTGAACAATACCGGCGCGCCGACCACATAAGCGGAGCTGCCGCCCCCGCTCTCCTCCAGCGTGCCGACCAGCTTCTGCCCCTTGGCGTAGGCGGTCTTTCCCTTGCGCACGTCGCCTGCCGCCGCCGTCGCGTCGCCCGTATCCGTCCCGGTCTGGATTGCGGCGATCTTCTCCGGCATCTGCGCAAGCGTCAGCTTGTCCGCACTGCCGTCCTTTGCGCGGATAGCGTCCGCGATCGCCGTCAGCTTGTCAGTAAGCGCCATGTTCGATCCCTCCCAGCCGTCCGTCGATGTACTCCCGCATGGCGCTTACATCGTCCTCGGTCCAGTAGTCCACGCCGCGAATCGGCGTTTTGCCGTCCTTGCCGTCTGTCCCATTTCTTCCGTCTGTCCCGTCCTTGCCGTTTACGCCGTCTTTGCCGTTTACGCCATCCAGTCCCTTCGGCAGTGGGAAAGCACTCTCCTTGTAGCTGTGGCTATCCAGTTCCCACAGCATCCAAAAGCCGTTTTCACCAGGGATGGGCGGGTGACCATTCATCTCCCGAACATTGGACTCCAAGCGGATGAACTCGCCGGGCGAGGCGGGCCATTCGCCGTCCGTCAGACTTTCCGCCACAAAAACGCTGATCACATTGCTGTGCTGTACGGTCACGCCGTCGGTGCGGAGCGTTCCCACCAGCTGCAAGCTGTACCAGCCCCACAGCGCCAGATGCTTTTCCGTCAGCACACAGCCCACGTCCCCCTCCATGGGGCTCAGGGGAATGACCTCGTACCAGTCCCCCTTCCGTACCCGCATCTCCCAGTCATAGCCCTGCGGCGTGCCGCGCACCAGCAGCACACGGGAAAGGTGGTCGTACTGGCGTGCCAGAATACTGCCGTCGTGTGAGATCTCCCAATCTTTGAAATAAATCATATTTGCTCCCCCCTATTCTTCTATTATTCATCAAATTTTGGAAGAACGCTTCCGACCTAACTCTCAGAATCACGACACGCCATCAATATGCAGTAAAAATTTTTTCGTTATGACATCATTTCGACCATTCTCCTCTTGACGGCATGACATTATAATGTCATAATGTTAGCAACGAGCGGTTGCTGCGGGCCAGCCCGCAGCCGGGCAAAACGATTTCATCTGGAATTTTCAAGGAACGACATCAAACGACGCACGAACGGAGGTCTTGTCGATGGAACAGGAAAAGAAGATCAAGTTGCTGGTCTACGCCACGGAGGACGAGCGGGCACGCATCAAGATGGCTGCCGCCAAGCTGCACATGAGCATGAGCCAGTTGATCCTGGACAGCGTGCTGGAGCAGGTCGCCAGCATCGAGGAGCTGGAAAAGAACGGAGGGAGCCAGTTATGAAAACGATCGCTGTCATGAACCAGAAAGGCGGCACCGGCAAGACCACCAGCGCCATCAATCTGGCAGGCGAACTGGTCCGCCGGGGCAAAAAGGTTCTCATCGTGGACATGGACACTCAGGGCAACGCCACCAGCAACCTCCAGCTAACGGAAGTTCCCCCCTACACCCTGACCGACGTGATCGTATCCAAAAGCGCAGCTCTGGCTGACACCATCTGCCACACCAGCATCGAAAACCTCGATCTCATCCGGGGCGGCGGTCTGCTGGCGCCGGCGCTGGCAGCCATGCAGGAAATGCCCTTCGGCCGGGACACCACCCTGCGCCGCCTGCTGCCGCAGCTTCCCGATACATACGATTTTGTATTCTTCGACTGCTCCCCTTCTCTCGAAAGCCTTTTTAACATCAACGTGCTGGTCGCCGTTGAGTATGTTCTCATCCCCATCAAGGTGGACAAGAACTCCATCGAGGGCTATGACGTGATGCTGGAAACCATCCAGTCCGTCCGCGAGATCGCCAACCCCGACATTCGCGTGCTGGGCATCTTTATGACGGCGGTGGAGGTCTGCTCCAGTCTCGATAAGGAAATGATCTCCCACTTCCCTGCCATGCTGCCCGATCTTGCGTTCCGCACCTTCATCCGCAAGAATATTGACGTCAAAAAAGCGCCTCTGGCGCTCCAGCCCCTCTGCTTCTTCTCTCCCCGCTGCGCCGCGACCGCAGATTATACTGCTTTGTGCGACGAAATGCTTGAAAGAATGGGGGGCTGATGAATGGCGAGCAAGAAGAATCCCTCCATTTTCTCCACGCTGCAAAAGACCACTGCCAATGCCAGCGCCGTGAACGGTGAATTCACCCACCAGATCCCGCTGGACGCGCTGGAGGATAACCCCCTGAACCGTTTTTCCATGGCGGAGGATGAGGAATTCCTCTCCACCATGCACTCCATGGAAAAGGACGGCTTGCTGGAGGATATCATCGTCACCCCGTCGGACACGGAAGGCCGTTACCGCATCATCAGCGGTCACCGGCGCGTCCACGCCTCCCGAAAGCTGGGCCGCGCCACCGTGCCCTGCAAGATCCGCCATTACGACAGTAAGCTTTCCGAGTTGCGGGCGCTGATGGGCGCCAACATCCACCGCCGGAACATCTCCGCCTTCGACATGGCGCGCCAGTTGGAGACCCTGCGCAGCACGCTCGCGGAGGAAGGGGGACTGCCGGACAATGTGAAGGAGCAGTCGGAGCTGATGGCATCTCAGGTCGATCTGAGCCGCGCCACCGTGGAGCGGTATCTGGATCTTCTGAATCTGGATGAGACCGTTACCGCGTGGGCGGAAAACGGGCAGATGACCATGACCGACGCCTATGAGCTGGCGCGTCAGAAAAACATCCATCTTCAGCCCGTCGTAGAGGAGTATGTTGCCCGGAACGACGCCAAGGGCGACCTGCCCGCGTTGGTGCACCGCGCCATCGCATGGGCAAAGGCAGCCGAACTCCCCCCTCCCCCGGCAAAGCCCGTCCAGAGCGCCAACCCCCTGCGGACGGTCGACTCCTTCGGAAGATCGGTCCGGCGTAGCATCGCCCAACTGAAGGAGCTGGATCTCAGCACGGACGTGGACAAGGACACCGCCAGGAAAAAGCTTGACACCTGCCTTGAAAATCTGGAGGAGCTGCGCCGCACCGTGGAGACGCTCAAAATGGTTTTGGACGACTGACTTACGGAAAACAAAAACCGCCCAAAACGGGTCCTATACAAAAAAACCCGACGCATTTGCGTCGGATTTTTTTCTTCTCTGGACAACGCCGCTTTTGCAGCACGATACGCCGAATTTCAGAAAATGCCTTGGAATTATGACCTTTGCGCGGAAAAACGTGTGCTGCGCCTGCCCCTGAACAGGCTTGACCGGCAGCACTGTGCAAGTCGTGCTGCCGGTCAAAAGAGACTTCTCTATTGCCTTTTGAGGTGCCTGTACCTTTATCCGTACTGGTAGAAGAGAGAGGCGAAGCCGCCCGAATGGACCAGGCACGCACCGTCGCTTTTTACCTCGCCGCGGCGGAGCAGATCGCACATACCCCAAGCCGTCTTGGCCGTGTAGATGCGCTCAAGGAGCACGCCCTCCAGCTGCGCCATCTGCTCGATCATCGCGTCCGACTGTTCGGTGGGAATTCCCCAGCCGTCGCCGCGGTACTGCCCGTGAACGGTCATGACGGACGAGATGGGAACAGGAGGCGTAAGGCCGGTGTAGCGCTCCAATCCGCGGAAAAGATCGTCGAGTATGCTCTCAAGCTCCTCCTTCGTGTTCTCCACAGAGACGACGTGCACATGGAAGGGTGCACCCAGAAGGGCTGTGCCGTACACGATGCCCGCTGCCATTCCGCCGTTCCCGCCGGGGACGAACAGATCGTGGATCTGCGCGCCGGCGGGAGAATTCACCAGCTCGATCGGCAGGTGGAAATAGCCGACGGCAGCATGAACGGAGGTCGCGCCATTTTCCACGACAAAGGGCTTTTTCCCCTCCTGACGCAAGCGCTCAGCCAGCGCCGCCACATAGTCGTTGCGTTCCGTTTCCGGGATGGGGCCCACATAGTGCTCCTCCACGCCGGAGAGCTTGTTGAGCAGGATGTTGCCCGCAAGGCGCGTGGGCTGATCGTTGTTGTGCACCAGAATACACTTGAGCCCCAGCCGGCAGCAGGCGGATGCGGCGATAGAGCACAAGTTGGAGTTCTCCTGCCCGGAGGCGATCACCACATCGCAGCCCTGCGCCTGTGCCTCGCCCAGCAGGTATTCAAGCGGACGGACCTTGTTGCCGCCGGAGCCGACGCCGTTGAGGTCGTCGCGCTTGATGTAGAGCGGGCAGGTATTCAGCTTCCGCTCCAGACGCGGCAGACGGTGCACAGGGGTAGCAAAATCGCACAGCCTGCTGCGCGGAAAGGCTGTCAGGGCAGCTTCCAGTTCGATTCCTGTCATATGCGCACTCCTTAGAGGGGCTTGCCGGTCTGCTTGTCGTACTTCTTGCACTTGAGCGTGAAATGCACCGTCTCATTGCTCTTGAACACACCGAAGCCGATAAACGCCGTGACGACCGCGAGAATGGGAGAGAGCAGCGCGATCAGGTTGAAGGGGAGATACTGGGCGACGGACACGCCGAACAGACCCGTATACAGGATGGCAGAGGCGTCCCAGGGCACGATGGAGCCGAGCACGGTTCCCGTGCACTCAAGCGTGCGGGACATGACGCAGGGATTGACGTCCATATCGTCGAACGCGTTTCTGAACGCGATGGCGGGAAGGCTGAGGGTGCAGGACTGACCCGCGCCGCCAAACATCAGCACAATGCCGGTCACGGTCAGGGAAAGCACCAGACCGCCGACAGACTTGACAACCTTGCACAGGCTGTCCATCAGGCGATGGAGCACGCCGGTGCGCTCGAAAATACCGGAGAACATACCCGCGCCGATGCACAGGAAGATCGTTTCCGCCATACTGAGGGCGCCGCCGCGGGAGAGGAGCTTGTCCACATCCGCATTGCCGGTTGCGCTCACAAAGCCGTTGATGGCAGCGGAGATCACATCGTTCAGGGAAGCACCCTGGAAGACCATCGCCCAGATGCAGCCGATGACCAGACCTCCGGCAAAGACGGGGATGGTGGGCTTGCGCATGGCGGAGAGCACCAGAACGAACAGGAGCGGCACCAGCATCAGCACGCTGACATGGCAGGAGCCGAGCAGGCTGTCGGAGAGGACCTTCACGGCGGAGAGGTCAACGTCGCTCGAGGCGTAGCGCATCCCCAGCAGCCCATACACCACGATGGAGATGAGCGAGGCGGGAACGGTCACGAAAAGCAGGGAGGTGATGTGGTCGAACAGCTTGACGCCGGAGGTCGCGGAGGCCAGCAGCGTGGTATCGGACAGCGGGGAGAGCTTATCGCCGACCAGCGCGCCGGAGATGATCGCGCCCGCCGCCATCTCAACGGGAACGCCGAGACCCTGCGCGATACCGATCAGCGCGATGCCCATTGTGCCCGCGGTGCCCCAGGAGGTACCGGTGACGATGGAGGTGATGATGCAGATGATGAAAGCGATCGGCAGGAATGCCTTCGGGTTGATGAGATTCACGCCGTAGTAGAGCATGGTCTGCACGCTGCCGGCGGAGATCCACACGCCGATGAGCATACCGATGAGGATCATCACGATCACAGTCTGGTTGACGCGGCCAATGCCCTTCATGGCGGACTCTTCCAGCTCATCCCAGGAGTAACCGAGGTAGATGCCGAAGAGACCCTCCACGCAGATCGCCGCCGTCAGGCCGAGCATAATGCTCACGCCCTGGAAAATGAGGGTCAGCAATACCGCGAGCGGCAGCAAGAAGCCGAGCAGTGCCAGTCCCGTGGACAGTTCTTTCTTTGCTTTCACTGTAATTTCCTCCTTCAGATAGAATGTGGTTTGTCGGATCGTTTTCAGGCGTCGAGCTCTGCGATCGCTTCGATCTCGCACAGCACGCCCTTGGGGAGCGCACGCGCCGCCAGGCAGGAGCGCGCGGGCTTCTGGGTGAAGTATTGCTCGTAAACGGCGTTGAAGGTGGCAAAGTCCGCCATATCCGCCAGATAGCAGGTCGTCTTGACGACCTTTTCCATGCTGCTGCCCGCAGCGGTCAGAATGGCGGCCACATTCTTGCAGGACTGGTGCGCCTGCGCCTCAATGCCCTCAGGAATAACGCCGGTTTCGGGAACAGCCGGGATCTGACCGGAGGTGAACACCGCCCTGCCCATGCAAACTGCCTGAGAGTAGGGGCCGATCGCGGCCGGTGCCTGAGTCGTTTCGATTTTTTCCATAAATTGTCTCCCATCCTGCCGCTGGCGCGGCATAGTATTTCTTGCCCTGACAGCCCAGCACACACATATGAAATAGGCTGCCGGTCAGGTTAACTTTAGCTTAGCAATGAATTATAATTTAGTCAATAGTTTTTTTCTCATTCACGTTAAATTATCTCATTTGCATTAATTTTTATTAGGTTTTTGTTGCACTTTGCCATTTTTGGCGGTATAATAGAGAAAAGATTTGTTCAAGAAAGGATAAAAACCTGTGGCACCAAAAAAATTTGAGCTGACAGAAGTGGATCGTGAGATCCTTCGATCCTACCAATATATGCTGGACGGTCTCGCGCTCTATCTTGGCGACAGCTATGAGATCGTGCTCCACAGTCTGGAGGAGCTGAGCCACTCTGTAATTAAAATCATCAACGGTCATTACACCAAGCGCGAGGTGGGCGCGCCGATCACCGACCTGGCGCTCTCCATGCTGCACGACATTCAGAAAAGCCAGACCCCGCACTCCATGGTCTACTTCAACAGGAGAGAGGGGCGCACTCTTAAATCTGTGACGATCCCGGTGATCGGCGAGAGGGAGCGCATCATCGGACTCGTCTGTATGAACTTCCAGTGCGATGTGCCGTTTTCGCAGTTCATCTCCACATTCCTCCCCACCACCTCCGACCTGACCATATCCCGAGAGACCGAGAGCTTTAATGCCGACATTGATGAGGTCATCTCCACCGCGATGGCAAAGGCGAGAGAGAGCGTTTCTGCATCGCCGAATATTCCCTCCACCAACCGCAATAAGGAGATCATCCGCCAGCTCTACCAACAGGGCATCTTCAACATCAAGGACGCAGTCGTGTATGTCTCCGCCAGTTTGGGGATCTCAAAGAACACGGTCTATCTGCATCTTCGCAACCTCAAGCACGAACTTCCGTCGTAACGCACGCGGGAGCGCATCGCAATACTGAAAAAGCAAAAAAGCAGCCGACCTCCCTCCCCTCCCCCGGTAAAGCCCGCCAAGTCCATAAATACAAAAGGATCCCCGAACCGTTCATTGTCAGACCGGTTCGGGGATCGCTCTTATCCTTGCGCTCTGCCGTTTACTGCGTCATTTCGCAGTCAACGGTCTTGAAGATCTGAATTGTCCTTACCGCAGTCCTCTTCAGAAATTCCCAGATGGAACACCCGACGAACGCGGGTCTCGTCCAAGCCCTGAATCGCCTCGGCAAGCTTCTCCGCTCGGCGGTTATCCTCGTTCAAAAGGAGAATGTTGTGCCGCAGCGCATAGATCGCGGGGGCAGCGGCACCGCCGCCCTGGCGCAGATCTCCGCCGAGCAGGCGGCGCGTCTGGCGAAGCTCATAAATGAATTCTTTGCTCCCGCAGACCAGTGAGCCGATCGGCGCGCCAAAATCCTCGGACACACAGAACATACATCTGTCGGCATACTGCGCGATCTCTTTTGCCTCCACGCCGAGCGCGTGTGCAGCATTGAAAATTCGTGCACCATGTCAAGCAGGCGATAGAACGCACCGACCATCGTAACGATCTCAATTTGAGGTAAATGGTCATCTTCTGCGCGAAGGGCTTTACGCCGCACTGGGAAAAAAGGCCTCCCCCTCCCCTGCCCCGATCAGCGGTGATCGCTCCGGTGAAATCTGATTTGATTTCGTGCAGCGCCTCTCCCCCGCTTTCGCCGAATTCCGACTCGGTTTCGTGCGGCATCTCCTCCATCTTCTCGACGAGTTCCGACATGATTTCGTGCGCCCGCTTTCCCCTTTCCCCGACGAATTCCGACTCGATTTCGTGCAGCGCTCTCCCCTGCTTCTGACAAATTCCGACTTAGTTTCGTGCACCCACGCTTCCCTGTTCCAGCTGATTTCCGACTTGGTTTCGTGCAGACTTCTTTCGATTTCTTGCCGAAATCGGAACGCCTTCCCACAAAAACTCACGTGAGACTTGTCCAAATTCACTACATCTGGTGTTTTAATCACGCGCCGATATCCAATCTCTTGGAACTGATTTTCTTCTCATCTGCACGTTTTCAAGTCGTACTTTCCCAAACATCTGCCTAAAACATCATGCACGAGAGCACGTCGGAATTCCGAAAATCACATACGGCAAACTGCACGTTTCCAAGTCGGTCTTCCGCCCTTTTTCTCATCACTCCGGAAAAGCTCAGAACGGCAGCGGCGACACTTGGACAATTTTCTCTTTGTTTTTACAAGCGATATTCTCTCGCGAAAAGGAATAAATTTTCCGCTCTGTTCGACCGAAGGATACAACGCCTCCCTCGGCAGCGCTGAATGGTAGAAACAGTTCTTTGGACAAAGCCGGACAAGTCACACGTGAGACTTAGGAACTCGTCCTGTTTCACACCTGATTTCAGAGAGGAGAAAAATGTTATGTCTACCACTTGCGTCCCCCCTGCCCGCCACATCCGCACGGACGATATCCCGGAGGAGTACCGAGACATCGTGGACGCCATCGGTATGGAGGCGTTCGTCCACCTGACGCTGCTGTGCGGCGGACAAACGCTGTACGTTCCCAAGCGGGAATCGCTGGAGCGCGGCGCCCGCGATCGGGACATTCGCGCCATGTTTAATGGCTCTAACTACCGAAGTCTCGCGGCCCAATTCCGCCTTAGCGAGCGCCAGATCCGAAAGATCATCAACGGCAGCCGCTGCTGACGGACAAATAACGCGCCGCTCGGACAGGTCTCACGTGAGACCTGTCCGAACGATGAGAATATTTTTCTCGCGATTTGCGAAAAAAAACTTTTTCTTTCCCTTTTTTTCAACTTATGCTATACTAAGGTTCTAAAAAAGCAATCTTTTCGCAAAAGGAGGGTCGCACCATGTCCCAGTTCCCCGAACCGGCAGAGCAATTGAAAGACACCCCCCTGCGTTTTCTGGAATCCGAACAGTTTCAGGAAATGCTGGATACATACAATAAGCTGAAGCCGCTGGAAAAAGAGCACCCCAGAAAGTTCAAAAATCAGATGAACGTCTTTGACTTCGGCGACATTTACCCCCTGATGGACAGTTATCTTCAGACACACGATCTGTCTTCGCCGGAGGCGGTGGCAGAGGCGGTGACCATCGGCGCGTCGGAGACCGTCACGTTCGCCGCCACGCTGCTGGATATTTTTGATAAGACCGTCACCGCGAGGGTGCAGGAATACGATGTGCTGGGCAACAGCCCCGCCACCTATTTCATCTGCGGCGTCTGGGCGAACATGAAGCGCGGCAGGGAATTCCATCCCTCCTCCAACGGCATCACCGTGACCTATTCCGAGCCTGACGCCTACGGCAACCAGAACATCCGCTACCGCAACAAGGATTACGAAATGACCATCATCTTTGAGGCCGTCGCGGAATACACGAAAAATCTCTCCTGGACGGCGCACCGCCTGCTGATCTACACTCTGATGCGCGGCAACGCTGACAACTGGCGAAACAACACCGCGACCTTCTCCATTGAAGAGTACATGGACTGGGCGGGGCTCCGCTCCAGAGACGCCGCCTATCGCCAGATCAAGAAGGATATGCAGTCCATCACAGGCATGAAGATCACTGCGGAATCCTTCAAAAAGTATTTTGAATCCTTTTATATCACCCATCTGGCGACCGAGGCATCCATCAAAAAGTACACCGGCGAGGTGCGCATTTCCTTCGCCGAGAACGTGCGCCACTTCCTGACCCAGTATTACCAGCTGATCCCCGACTGGATGGGTCATCTGAGCGAAAATGCCTACCGCATGGCGTTTTATCTCTTCTACCGCGCGCGGAAAGCGCCCGTCGATGACGACGGCAGCTTCCGCGTAAAAATTCAGGACATCATCCACTACATCGGCCTGCCGACTAAGGAGGACGTCAAAAACCGCAACTATGACGAGGCGATCATCCGCCCGTTCAATAAGGCAGTGGAGGAGATCGAGGACGTCTCGGGCGGCTCGATCCACATGGATTTCGACTATGACGACATCAATACCTTCCTCGGCGGCAAGATGAACGTCGGCATTGACGCCACCATGCAGAGCTACATCCAGCAGATCGAAAAAAACAAGACAGTCAAGCAGATCGAGGCGAAGAGAAAGCCCGCTAAAAAGCCGCCCCAGAGCACGCAGTGACCCCTCAGCAACTGCACGAAACCACGTCTGAATTCCTCAAATTTCTGCGCGGCCGCTGATTGGAAGACAAAACATCCGTGGAAAAGATATCCACAAAAAACGGAAATTTGACGACAAAAGTCCGATTTTCCCACCAAAACGCCTACTTTTCACGCAAGTTATCCACCGTCTGTGCCCATCCTGTGAAAAAAACGAGGGTCACAGCCTGTCCAATTCCGACTTCGAGCCGTGCTAAGACGACTTCAATTCGTGCAAAGGCGACCTCAAGTCGTGCAGGAGACCCAAAATCACCCAAGCCATTTTTCCATGTTTTTCAAACTTTTATACAGATATTTTCTGTCGAATCATACTTTTATATTTGTTTCATCTAATTTTTTTCGGATTTTCCATTTTTACCGAAAATCCCCTTATTGATATCTTAAGATATCTTACAGACCTCGCGGGAATCGCTCCTCCGCGGGGTCTTATGCTATAATAACGGAAGAAAAGGAGGAGAGCCTATGCCTGACACCTTTAACGACCTGCGCCCCCGCATCGTTGACTATCTCTACGACCGGGGTATTGACCCGCAAAAGCGCTTTCGCTGCCTAAATCCAAAGCATCTCGACCGCGATCCCTCCATGGGATACGACGCAAAGCGGCAAAAGGTACACTGCTTCGCCTGCGGCGCGGACTATGACCTCTTCGATCTGCTGGCGATTGACGAAAACCTCACCTCGCCGCACGACGCTCTGGCGCTTGCGAGCAAGCGCTACGGGCACGGCGACGCGGGAGAGGCGCGCCCCGCTGACCGCCTGAGCAGGGAAACGCTGCCCGCCTCCTACCCCGAAAGCTGCTTTTCTCACCGCCGAAAAACCGATTATTTTGCCAAACGCGGGCTCTCCGACGCCACGGTGACGAGATTCCGCCTTGGCTACGACCCTGAGCATGACTGCGTGGTGCTGCCATGCGAAAACGGGCGCTGCGTGCGCCGCGCCGTCGCGGAAAAGCGCTATCTCAACGAGAAGGGGCAGCCTTCGCCGCTCTTTCAGCCGGAGCTGCTGACTGCGGGCGGGGAAGAGCCGGTCTTCCTTTTGGAAGGCGCCTTTGACGCGCTCTCGGCAGAGGAGCTGGGCTATCGGGCCGCCGCGCTGAACGGCGCGGGCAACCGCGAAAAGGCGGCGGCTCTGCTGCGCGGACTGGATCGACCCGCCCCCATCCTGCTGCTGACGGACAATGACGCGGCAGGCAACGCGTGGGCAGCCGCCCTCGCGGAGGAATTCCCCTGGCTGTACCGCTGCCCGGGCGTTCCCACCGGCAAGGATCTGAACGAATTTCTCTGCGCCGACCGCGAGGACGCGGCGCGATTTCTGGCACAGGCGGTCGAGGATCGGCAGGCGCAGCAGCCGCCCCCCTATGCCGAGACCTCCGCCGCGGGGCAGATGGAGGCATTCCGCGCTTATATCGAGGCGCAGGCAAAGCGCCCCGCGCTCAAAACCGGCTTTGAGGGGCTGGATCAGACGCTGGACGGCGGACTTTACGACGGACTTTATGTGATCGGTGCGGTCAGCTCGCTGGGCAAGACCGCCTTTTGTATGCAGATCGCCGATCAGCTTGCCATGCAGGGGCGCGACGTTCTCATTTTCTCCCTTGAAATGATGACATGGGAGCTGATGGCTCGTTCCGTTTCCCGCGAATCCTTCCTGCTCGACACCTCCGCGCGCCGCCGCCTTGCCAAGACCGCGCGCGGTGTTTTAGACGGCAGGCGCTGGGCGGGCTACAGTGCGCAGGATCTCGCGCATCTGGAGCTGGCGCAGACGCGCTACGCCTCCTATGCAAAGCACCTCTATTTCCGCGAGGGCGACCACGAAACGGGGCTGGACTACATCCGCGCGGAGGTCGCGCGCCACATAGCCGAGACCGGACAAAAGCCGGTGGTGCTCATCGACTATCTCCAGATCATCGCCCCGGTGGACGTCCATTTCACGGACAAGCAGAACCTTGACCGCATCGTCTGCGCGCTGAAAAAGCTCTCGCGCCAGCACGGGCTGACCATCCTCGCCATTTCCTCCTTCAACCGCGAGAATTATAATCTGGAAGTCTCCATGAACGCCTTCAAGGAATCCGGTGGCATCGACTACTCCGCCGACGTGCTGATGGGACTTCAGGCGCGCGGGGCGGGGCGGCCCGGCTTCAACATCGACGAGGAAAAGCGCAAGGACCCCCGCGAGCTGGAGCTCAAGATCCTCAAGAATCGCTCCGCCGCGCTCGGACAGCCCATCCCGCTGCGCTACTATCCGGCGTTCTCCTGTTTTGAAGAAGGATAAGGCGGTCTCACGTGAGACTTGTCCGAGCAATTCGCGGCGATTAATTTTCGAATGTAAGACCCCTGGAAGGATATAGAAAAAAAAGCAAGAACTGCTTGCAAAAAGAGAAAATATCTGATAGACTTTATGTAGACTGTATTACTGTCAGTACGTGCGTCTATCCGCACGCCCGGACAGGGACAGGTTTTGGATGCTGCGAGCAGCGCTTGGGGCGGAAACGCTGACACCCTTTTGCGGTACTCGAAGATCATCAGTAAAAAAAAGGAGTGGTTAAGAAGATGAAAAAGCAGCGTATCTTGAGTGCTCTGCTGGCATTGTGCATCGTCTTTTCCCTGGTGCCCACAGCGCTGGCGGAAAAAGCTGACGATTTCACGGACGTCAGCAGATCCGACTGGTACTACCAGTTCGTAGACTATGTGACGTCGAAGGGTTACTTCAACGGCACCTCAGAGACGACCTTCGCCCCCGCGGAGAACATGACCCGTGCGATGTTTGTCACGGTTCTGTTCCGTTTCGACGGTGCAAAGGGTGATCGCAGCCAGAGCGCATTCACCGATGTGGCTCCCGGCGAGTGGTACACCGATGCCATCAACTGGGCGGCCGCCAACAGGATCGTGGATGGTGTGGGCGACGGCAAGTTTGCCCCGAACGATCCCATCACCCGTGCGCAGATGTGCACCATGATCGAGCGTTACCTCGCCCTCTATAAGAAGGCATGGAAGGTGACTCTGCCCGAGACCGGCTCCGTCTCCGTCATGGTCGATGAGAACGCGATCCCCGCGTATGCGCTCGCCGCGGTCAAGCAGTGCCAGCGTCACGGCTTGGTCAACGGCTTTGAGGATGGCACGTTCCGTCCCAACGAACTGTCCACCCGTGCGCAGGTGGCAGCGGTGATCTACCGCATGTCTTTCCTCGTGCAGAACGCGAAGCCGGATAACACCCCGAGCGTTAATCCCGGCGGCACGGTGAACCCCCCGGTGAATCCCCCGGTGACTGCCTACACCTATGCCCTGTATTTTGACGCCAACGGCGGCACGCTGATCGGTGCGTCTCCCGTCTCCACGACGACGACGAGCACCACTTACAGCTTCCCCGTGAGCGCTACCGCCACCCGCGACGGCTACAACTTCCTGGGCTGGGCGACGGAAAAGACCGCCACGGCTGCGACGTACCCCGCGAACAGCACCATCACGCTGACCGCTAACTATCCCATTATCACCCTGTACGCGGTCTGGCAGGCTAAGGCGCCCGTGGTCGTTTCCGATGACCTGATCGGCAATGCCGTTCTCAAGTCCGTCAAGCAGGTCAACGACAGATTCAGCGACATGAAGAGCGCCGTTGTCAGCGCCGTTGATCAGGTCAACAAGGACAACAAGTACCTGACGGATGCACAGCTCCAGCAGGTCAAGAACATTGTCAACGACATGGTCAAGGTCGAGGACGTGAAGGCAAACTTCACCTCCGGCGACAACAAGACCGAGCGCGAGGTCACCTGGAACGTCGCTCTCGAGGTGAAGGACGGTCAGGTCGTCTCCGCCATCGAGCAGGCGAACAAGCTTGCCAACGCGATCATCACCGGCACCACGAGCAAGCCCACTCCCGACGATATCGACGGTTTCCTGACCAGCGTTAAGAACGCTGTCGAGTCCGAGACCGGCATCGTGCTCACCAACAAGTCCCTGCAAGAGATCAAGACGCAGGTCGTCGACCTTCTCAAGAAAGAGGGCAAGAGCCTGTGGGCGAACTTCCACGACGGCAAGGGCAACTATGTCTGCGGCAATGTGGACGTTGTGTTCAACGGCAAGACCTACGCCACCGTTCAGGTCGGCGCAAACAGCGCCTCTCTCTCCGCCGCCAAGTCCAAGATCGTCAAGGAGCTTGGCACTGCCATCTCCAAGGAGATCTACAAGCAGATGAAGGCGCAGGGCACCTCCTACACGGATAATTTCACCTTCAATATCGACCTGAAGGTCAACTTCACTCCCGCTGCCAACGCGGACATCAAGGCGAAGACCGACGCTTACACCTACAACTATAAGCTCGTCGTGACGCCGAAGCTCAACAGCAACGGTCTGCTCGAGTACAAGTACGAGGGCGATGAGAACTATCTGCGTCTCAACATCAGCAAGGACGTCCAGAAGGCTTATAACGACGGCCTCGACCAGATCGCCGCGCAGTTCGCCTATACCGACGGCACCAAGGATAAGGTCGTCGCCAAGGTCAAGGAGGAAATGGAGACGCGTCTCCCCGAGATCTATGAGGAGATCGAGACGTCTCTGAAGAAATACGATATCACCCTGACTAACGCCACCGAGGACGCGCTCAAGGCAGCTCTTCTTGCAGAGGCAGACAAGTGGGTCGAGACCAACTGGACGACGTTCGTTAACTCTGCCACCGGCGGCGGCACCCTCAAGGGTCTTGACAACACCGCCCTCATCAACGCCGTGTGGCCGCTGATCGAGAAGGACATCGACGCGCTCGATGTGAACGCTCTGATCGAGAACCAGATCAGCGAGAAGCTGACGGAGAAGAAGATCAACGAGGCGTGGATCGTCGATAAGGCGAACAACAGCGGTACTCTGAAAGATGCGAAGAATCTTGTTAAGGGGTTTGATGTCACCTTCGAGCCTGCCGGCGTAACGCTGGATATCCAGTCGGTCGCTGACATCAACTTCCTGCTTGCACAACCCGAGATTAAGGCTCATGTTACCAAGGGCGAATTTGGCGGTACGCTTACGCTCACCGGTAAGGACAAAAAGCCCTTCAGCGACGCCCTCAAGCAGGAGATCGTCGACACTGCGACCAAGGAGCTTGACGCTGCGCTGAAAGACTCCGCCACGCTGAAGGATCTGCTGGCGAAGAACCCCGGTCTGAAGAATTACCTGATCTACAGCGCGCTCGTGCAGATGGGTCTCACCTTCGATACTGAGAAGGCCGCCAATGCTTCTGCGCTGGATAACCTGAAGCCCACCATCAAGGACGAGGGCAAGGCAAAGCTGGAGGCAAAGCTGAACGACAAGCTTGCCACGATCAATGTGTCGGATATTCTGAATAACGGCTCTGCCGAACAGACGAAGTATCAGGAGAAGATCAACCTGCTCAACAGCCTGAAGTTCAATGCCGACAATGGCATCCAGACCAAGACCGCAGCCCAGCTTGCTGATGCGCTCAAGAGCCCGACCATGAAGGACATCGTCGGCAGCAAGGGCGACGCATACGTTGCGCAGTACCTCGGCAAGATCGTTGCCAAGGCGCAGAACCTGCTGCCCGATGGCGCGAGCATCACCCTCAACGGTGTGACGCTGACGGAGAACGACCTCACGGCGCTTGGCAATGCCAAGACCTCTCTCGAGGCTGTGACCGAGCTTGCGAACCTCATCGCGAAGTTCGGCGATCTGAGCATCGGCAGCTTCGCTGACCCTGCCGGTCAGAAGGTGACGGTCAACTACAACACCCGCAGCGCCAGCGCGAACCTCATCATCAACGTCAAGTAATTTGACAGCGTAAGACAAATCCATCATTCGGACCACCTCTTCCCGGCGGGGCAATTCTGCCCCGCGGGGGGAGGGGGAGCATAAAAAAAGGAGACGTTAGGCGCGTCAGCGGCTCATTCGCGTTTGAGAGCCTGGCGGGTCTGTCGTCTCACACTTTTGAAAAGCACTGATTCAAAAATAATTTCTGCCCCGAAAAACAAGAGAAAGGAGGGCGCGCATGAACGAAAAGCTCCTGCGATACCTGCTGGAACAGCAGCTTTTGACCGCGGAACAGGCGGACGAGCTGCGTCGTGCTCAGGAGGAAACGAACAAGTCCGTCCGTGAACTGATCTTGGAGCGCGCCATCCTGCCCGAGGAACAGGTCATTGAAGCCCTGTCCTCGCTGACCCGCACCCCCGTGGTGCACCTTTACGAAATGACTATCCCCATGGATGTCCGACAGGCGGTTCGCCCGGATATCCTGCGTACATATACAATGATGCCCTTCCAGTTTGATCCGGAGGACAGCGGCACGCTGTATGTCGCCATGAACGAGCCCATGAACATGAAGGGGCGCGACATGGTCGCCATTGCCAGCAAGTGTCGCATTAAGCCATTTTTAGCGACAACATCCGACATTCTCGTGACCATCGACCGCTGCTACGGCAGCGAGGAGATGCAGGAGGCTGCCGAGCTTTACACCCAGACCAACGAGCGGGAGAGCGCCTCTCTGGAAGATCAGGTCTTTCAGGAGGATGTCAACGCCTCCCCCGTGGTGGTGCTGGTGAACTCCCTTGTGGAGCAGGCGGTGCGCCAACGCGCTTCCGATATCCACGTGGAGTCCGGACCGGACAAGGTCCGGGTCCGCTGCCGAGTGGACGGCGTGCTGTACACCACCGCCACTTACGACCTGCAGCTGCTGCCCGCCATCATCGCGCGCATTAAGATCCTCAGCAATCTGGATATTTCCGAAAAGCGCAGACCGCAGGACGGCCGCTTTTCCATCCTGGTGGACCGCCGGGAATACGATGTGCGTGTTTCCACGCTCCCCACGGTCTATGGCGAAAAGTGCGTGATGCGACTGACGCAGAAAAAGGCGCTGCGCCGCAGCAAGCGCGCCCTTGGCCTGACGGGGGCGGAACTGGAAAAATTCGACGAGATCCTGCGCCATCCCAACGGGATCGTGCTGGTCACCGGACCTACCGGCTCGGGCAAATCCACCACGCTTTACACCGCATTGAACGAGCTGAACAGCGACATGGTGAACATCGTCACGGTGGAGGACCCCGTGGAGGCGAACGTGGACGGCGTGAATCAGGTGCAGGTGAATCCCAAGGCGAACCTGACCTTTGGCAACGCCCTGCGTTCCATTTTGCGTCAGGACCCCGACATTATCATGATCGGCGAGATCCGCGACCGGGAAACGGCGTCCATCGCGGTGCAGGCGTCCATCACGGGTCATCTTGTGGTGAGTACGCTGCATACCAACGACACCGCCAGCAGCGTCACGCGCCTGCTGGACATGGGCGTGGAAAGCTACCTCATCGCCGACGCGCTGACCGGCATCATCGCCCAGCGCCTTGTGCGCCGTCTTTGCCCCAACTGCAAGCGGCGGCACGTTCTTTTAGAGCATGAGTTGGAATATCTGGGACTGACACCGGAGGAGAAGGACAGCGCCGAGGTTTACGAGCCGGTGGGCTGCCAGCGCTGCGCCGGTACCGGATATTTCGACCGGATCGGCATTTACGAGATCATGGAGATCACGCCCCGTATGCGCACGATGATCTCCCACCGCTGCGACACGGGCACGCTGCGGGAGACTGCCATCGCCGAGGGGATGCACACCCTCCGCGAAAGCGCCCGCCGCCTTGTGCTGGAGGGAACGACCTCCATCAGCGAGATGCAGCGCATCAGCGTTGAAAATATGGCGGAAGAAACTCATCCTTTGGAGGACGGCGCATGATCGACCTGGAAACACTCATTCATGACGCGCTGGAGCGCAACGCCTCCGACATTCACCTCACGGTGGGGGAGCCCCCCATTTTTCGACTGGACGGCGAGCTGACCAACTTTGGGGAGGTCCCGCTGACCGAGGCGGATACCACCGCCTATGTGCAGGAGCTGATCACGCCCGGGCTTCTCAAGGAATTTCATGAACTGGGCGAGGCGGACTTCGCCGTGACCTATCACGATTTGGTGCGTATGCGCTGTAACGTGTTCCGTCAGCGGGGCATGACATCGCTGGCGCTTCGCCTGCTGCCGCTGCGCATTGCCACCGCCGAGGAATTGGGCCTTCCGTCCGTGGTGGTGGCGCAGGCGGATAAACCCCGCGGACTGGTGCTCGTCACCGGCCCCACCGGCTCGGGCAAAAGCTCCACGCTCGCGGCGCTGCTCGACCACATCAACCACACCCAGCGCCGCCACATCATCACGCTGGAGGAGCCGATCGAATACCTGCACGCGAGCGATCAATGCATCATCAACCAGCGCGAGGTGGGCGCGGACACCGGCAGCTTTGCCGCGGGACTCCGCGCTGCGCTGCGTCAGGACCCCGACGTGATCCTGGTGGGCGAGATGCGCGATCTGGAGACCATCTCCACCGCCATCACAGCCGCCGAAACGGGCCATCTGGTGTTCGGCACGCTGCACACCAAGGGCGCCGCCAACACCATCGACCGTATCATCGACTCTTTCCCCGCCGAGCAGCAGAACCAGATCCGCATCCAGTTGGCGGACGTGCTGGAGTGTGCCGTGGGCCAGACCCTCCTGCCGAAGATCGGCGGCGGCCGCACGGCGGTATTCGAGATCATGGTCGTCACCCCCGCCATTCGCAGCATGATCCTGCAAAGCAAGACCTTCCAGATCGTCAGCGCCATCCAGACCGGCAAGCGGTACGGGATGCAGCTTTTGGACGACGCGCTGGAGGATCTTGTCGACCGTCATGTGATTTCGCTGGAGACTGCCCTCGCCGCCGCCAACGAGCCTGATAAATTCAAGACAGGGCGGCAGACCTGAGAAAGGAGGGCGGCTCCATGCCCGGATTCAACTATACGGCGATCAACCGAAACGGAAAGCGCGTCCGCTCCTCTCTGGATGCGTCGTCCATCGAGACCGCGAAAAGCTCCCTTCGCGGCGCCGGTTATACGATTTTAGACATTAAGGAGCAGACCACCCTCAACCGCGATATCGAGATCCCGTTCCTCGGCAAGCCCAAGGCGAAGGACATGGCGGTGTTCTGCCGTCAGTTCGTCTCCATCCTGCGCGCGGGCGTGTCGGTCGCGTCCGTGCTTTCCATGCTCGGGCAGCAGACCGGCAATAAAAAGCTCCGCGCCGCCATCCGCGAAATGCAGGCGGACGTGGAAAAGGGCGAATCGCTTGCTTCTTCCATGCGCCGCCATCCCAAGATCTTCCCCGCCATTCTGGTGAATATGGTGTCAGCGGGCGAATCCTCCGGTAATCTGGAGGAATCCTTCCGCCAGATGGAGCTTTATTTCGACCGCAGCAAGCGCACCAAGAGCAAGGTGACCAGCGCCATGATCTACCCCTGCGTACTGATCGTGGTCATGATCATCGTGCTGATCGTCATGATGACGAAGATCATCCCCAACTTCCTCAAAACCTTTGAGGATATGGACGCGGAGCTGCCCAAGCTCACGCAGGGCGTGATGGCGGTCTGCGAATGGTTCGAATCCTGGTGGTGGGTGCCGCTGCTGGTGCTGGCGGCGCTGGTCGTGGGCGGCATCCTCTTCCACAGGACGAACAAGGGCCGCCATTTCTTCGGCTGGCTCGCCCGCAAGACCCCCGTGGTAGGCAACCTGACAGTCAAGACCGCCTGCGCCACCTTCTGCCGCACGATGGAGGTGCTGATCGGCTCGGGCCTGACGCTGACGGACAGCATGGACCTCGCCGCCAGCAACATGGGCAACATCTACTATCTGGAGGCCATCCGCGACGCGCGCGGCATGGTCGCCGAGGGCACCCCTCTGCGGGAGAGCCTCGTGCGGACGGGTATTTTTCCGCCCATGGTGTCGAATCTTGTCGGCGTGGGCGAGGAGACCGGCGACCTGCAAAGCATGATGGGCAAGGTCGCCGACTACTATGATGAAGAAGTAGATGAGGCCACCAAAAAGCTCCTGAACCTGATGGAGCCTGCCATCATCATCTTCATGGCGGTCTTCGTGGTCATCATCGTGCTGGCCATCTACCTGCCGATGATCAACATGACCAAGGCATTCGACAAATATCTCTAAATCCGTATATCCAAGCCGTGTATTCAGGAGCGGGAGATAGGGGCCCGTGCCGCATGGCGATGATATAAAATCCGACGCAAAACAAAGAAAGGAAGAAAACTCCTATGAAAAAGTTTGGTTCCAAGTCCGGTTTTACCCTCGTTGAGCTGATCGTCGTCATCGCGATCCTCGGCATCCTCGCCGGTATCGCCGTTCCCGCTTACTCCGGCTACATCAAGAAGGCCAACGAGGCTGCTGACTATGCTCAGCTCGACGCCATCAAGACCGCTGTCGCTTTCGCTTCCGTTGATAAGCAGCTTAAGACCAGCGACGAGTATGAGGAACTCACGAAGATTACTGTTACTGCTAAAGCCGATAAGGGCGCTACCATTACGGTTGAGCCTGCTGTTGAGGGCCTTGACATCTCTAATTATTATAAGATCGACGATTTCACGTTCAAGAGCAACACCTCATCGGCAGTTTGGACGGCTAGTACTGCAAAGTGGGAGCTGGTCCCGAAATCCTAAGCCTAATCCCCATCCCCGCACCACCCCAAGCACCTTGAAACAACGCCCTGCCCGTCCGGTATCCCTATCACCCGGGCGGGCGGGGGAGACCCCTGAGCGAAAAGGAGAGATTTCCCATGACCTGTCTTTTGCTGCTGCTCTGGACGGCGTTGGGTCTGTGCGTCGGCAGCTTCTGCAACGTGCTGATCTTCCGTCTGCCGCGCGGAGAGGAGTTTGTGAAAACGCCCTCGCACTGCATGGCCTGCGGCCATCGTCTGCGCTGGTATGAGCTGATTCCCGTGGCAAGCTGGCTGGCGCAGGGGGGCAGGTGCCGGGCCTGCGGGGAGAAGATCTCCGCCCAGTACCCCGTGGTGGAGGCGCTGAACGGCGGCGCGTGGCTGCTCGCGGCGTGGCTGTATCAGGCCGAGCCGCTGCGGGCAGTGCTGTATTCGCTGCTTTTCTCCCTGCTGACGGTCGTGGCGCTCATCGACTGGCGCACCTTCGAGATCCCCAACGGGGTGAACCTTGCGATCTTCCTGCTGGGCGCGGTGCAGCTTGCAGGCGATACCGCGCACTGGAAAACATATCTCATCGGCATGTTCTCGGTGAGCCTTCTTTTCCTCCTGCTGTGGTTCGTGACGAGGGGCAGCGGCCTTGGCATGGGGGACGTCAAGCTGATGGCAGGGGCGGGACTGCTGCTGGGCTGGCAGCGCATCCTTCTTGCGATGATCCTCGGCAGCGTTTCCGGTGCGATCATCCACTCGGTCCGCATGAAACGCGGCGCGCCCCGCAAGCTGGCGTTCGGGCCGTATCTTGCCGCCGGGATCTGGGTCGCGGCGCTGGTGGGCGACCGGCTCATCGCGGCGTACCTCGGTCTTTTTGGGCTGTAACACGGGAGAGAAACAGGGCAGGCGCGGACCTGCCCGCGAGAGAAAAACAAGAGCCTGTGGGAGGGGCAGAACCGTTCTTCGGGACGGCTGTGCCATTCCCACAGTCCGGGAGGGAACACTTATGAGCATGCAAAGGCTGAGCGGCAGGGCGCTGGTGGTGCAGATCACCGAGCGGGAGATCCGCATCGCCCAGATGACGCTGGGCAGCGACGCCATTTCCGAGCAGGTCATCCTGCCCACGCCGCCGAACGCGGTCGAGGACGGTCAGCTCGTGGGGCTGGACGCCCTGCACGACGCGATGGAGCCGGTTCTGCGGCAGGGGCTGTTCCGCCGCTGCCGTAAGGTGGTCTTTTCGCTCTGCTCCACGCAGGTCATCAGCGAGAGCGTCACCGTCCCCGCGGTGAAAAAGCAGCAGCGTCTCGGCCAGATGCTGCTGGCGAACATGGACGAGTATTTCCCCATCGACCCGGGCGAGTATCAGCTTTCGTGGGAGAGCGTGGGCGTTGAGGCGCGCGAGGACGCGCGTCATCTGCGCGTGCAGCTCTGGGCGGTGCCGCGCGCGATGCTCCACCGCTACTACGCCCTTGCCAACAGCATGGGGCTGAGCGTTGCCGCCGTCGATTTCTGCGGTCACAGCCACGCCACCGCCGTGGACGCGGACTTTGCCCTGCCAAAGCACGCGAAGTCCTCCGCGGATACGGACGACGGCGTCTGCCTCTATATCAACGCCGAGAGCGAGCTGTTGCTGCTGACCTTCGTTCACAACGGGCAGGTCAAGCTGCAGCGCCTGCTGCAGCGGGGCTATTCCCAGCAGGACGACCTCAATGAGGCGGGCATCGTGCTCGACTACTTCTCCGCCATGCCCGGCCGCGCCCGCCTGACGAGCGCCGTGCTTTCCGGCGGTCAGGCGAAGGAGGCGGGGCTTGCCCCGGCGCTCGCGTCGCTGCTGAATGTCCCCGTCGAAATGGCGGAGACCGACTACGGCGCGCAGTGGCTGCTCTGTCAGGGCGCGGCGCTCACCGCCCTTGACTTCGGCGACCCGGAGCTGAACCACATCACCGGCGCGCGCGCACCCATCAACCGCGCGTGGCAGTACGGTCTTGTGTTCCTTGGCGGCGCGGCGCTGACGGCGTCCGTACTGCTGCTGCTGACCTCCAAGCTGTCGTGGAGCACGGAGCTGGACGGTCTGCGCGCACAGCAGGACCGCCTGACGGCGCTTGCCCAGCAGAACGCGGGCTGCGCGGAGAACTACCACAACTATTCGAGTATGTACGACGCTTACAGCGCCGACTGGGACACCGTATTCGACTCCGTTCGGACATATAACGACAACCTTGAACTGGTGCTGGACGAGCTGGAGGCAAAGCTCCCCAAGAAGTCAACGGTGACCGCTCTGAGCACGACTGAGTTGTGTCTTGCGGCGCAGGTCGCCTTCCAGAGCAAGGAGGACGCCGCTTATTTCCTCGTGGCGCTGCGCGACGTGCCCTTCATGACCCTCAACACCGTTTCCAGCCTGACCATCGGCCCGCGGGAAGCCTACTCCCCGGACAAAATGATCGCTGCGCTGTACGAGGAAGCGGAGAAGGAGTCCCCCGTGCCGAGCACGGAGGAAAGCGCAGCGGATAGTACCACGGAAAGCACAACGGATAGTACCGAGGAAAGCAGTACGGAAGAACCTCCCACCGAGGGCGGCTATTCCCTCGATGAGCTGTTCTCCAACGTTTCCGGTGGCAGCGTTGCCATCGACGGAAAAACGCTTCGGAATATGATCCCGCTGCTGAAAGCGGCGGGTGCCGATGACAGTACCATTGCAAAGATGGAAAATTATGCGGATGTGATGGAGCGTTTCGGCGTGACCATTACCCCGGATAACCTCGGCATCCTCTCCGGGATCCAGGGGCTGCTTCCCGGCGGCGGCACGACCAGCACGCCGGGCAGTTCCGGCAGCACAACAGTCACGCCTGCCACGCCCAGCACGCCGGGCAGTTCCGGCAGTACAACGGTCACGCCTGCCACGCCCAGCAGCGGCAGTACGTCCTCTGCTTCTGGCATTGAGTCTGTCGATATTGCAACGCTGCGTCTCAGCCTGCAATACCTGAACTCCAACCAGCTGGATGCTCTGCAAGCCGTCTACGGGCCGGTGCAGGAAAAGACCTTCTCGCTGGATGACCTGCGCAAGCGCTCCAATACCACCCAGGAGAAGAACGCGATCCGGTCCCTGCTGCAAAACGATCCTGCCGCCATGTATCAGTTTTTCCTGCTGATGCGCGAGGATATCGCCCGAGAGGAAAAGGACCAGATCCTGTACGACAAGATCTTTGACGACATTTGGAAAAACGCCGATCAGCACCGCATGTTCTATGAGAGCGACGATGTGATGCTGAACAAATATCTGCCGAACCTGCTGAACATCCTGACTGACAACAAGACGAATGTCAACGCAACGATCGCGCTCATTCGGCAGAATCAGACGCTGAGTGGCAAGCTTGCGCTCCATCTTGCCAAGGAAATGGGCGAGATCAAAGAGGTCAATACCGCTCTGGATCTCGTGGCGCTCCAAAAGGAGATCAACAGCGGCGCGGCGTTCCAGCGGGATGCCGCCACTGTGGCCGCGGTCAACGCGCTGCTGCGGAAGAATCAGCAGACCTCCGGTACCTCCGGCACCTCCGGCAGCACGGGCATGGATGAAAACGATCTGCTGATGTGGATCCTGATGAATCAACTCAAAAATCAAACCGGCGGCTCAGGCATCCCGGATATCTTCAACACCGGCGCTTCTCAGACGCAGAAGCCTGCCGACAACCGCTATTACCTGACGGTCGTGCTGGACTATGACGAGTCCTTGATCCAGGCGGAGCAGACGCGCAAGGGTCTGGACCGCGACGCCAAGGTTGAGAAAGTGGAGGTGGGCCAGTGAAAGTGATCGGTAGAAACTGGAAGGCTGTCCTGTCAGTCCTGCTCTTGTTGGTCGCCGTTCTGGTGTATGTTCTGGGCTACCGCCCCCGCAGTGAAGCTTACGTCATGGAGCGGGATCAGTTAAATGCTCAGATCACCGCGCTGCAAACCACCATCGTCGAAAACGAGAAGTACAAGGACGTGCAGGATCAGCTTGAGCCGGCAGAGGCCGCGATCGAGGAAAGCCGCGCCGCGCTTTATGAGAACTTCCCCGCGGATATGAAGGAAGAAGATCAGATCCTCTACCTGCTGTATCTGGAAAAAACGCTGGGGACCGGCAGTAAGGAGCTGGGCTACACCCAGAAACTGCACGATATTTTCCTTCAGCGCTTCGGGAGCGGCGGCGACATCGAGTTTTCTTTCGGTGAGATCACGCCGATGCAGGCCTTGAGCGATGGCGCACTCCTTGAGGGCTTGAACCTGACGGTGTATTATCACGCCTCCTATCGGGAGTTCAAGAACATGGTGCACGCGCTGGCAACGGATGAGCGCATTACCTCCATCCGGTATGCCACCTTCAACTACGACAGCGAAAAAAAGCTGCTGGACGGACAGATGACCCTGACGCTGTATCTGATGCCGTCCGCTCAGAACACCTATGAGGAACCGGGCGTAACGCCGCCCGCGACCGGAAAGACGGACATTTTCAACTGACCCATTGGGAGAGACAAGGCATGAAAAAGATCGGGAAAGAGAGAACAGCGGGCTTTTCGCTGCTGGAGGTCGTCGTGGCGATCGCCATCATCGGCCTGATCTCCGCGCCCATCTGCACGAGCCTCATTCTGGCAGGACGGATCAACGCCCACAGCCAGGCCGTAATGGAAGCCCATCTGAACGTCCGTACCGCCGTGGAGACCCTGATGAAGGTCGGCGTCACGGAAAAAAGCGACGAATACCGCAAAGATGAGTTCCGCAACGTGAAGATCACAACGAAGGAAGTCGAAGGCAAACCCTATTATCGTGTCACGGTGTCGGATAAGCCCACGAAGCTCGTTACGGTGGAAACGTATGTCCGTGCGGTGCCGAAAGGCGGTGGCACATGAAGAAGCTCTGGAAAGACAACGGCGGTTACGCGCTGGTATATGTGCTCATCGTCGTTCTGGTGCTGTGCGCCGTCGCCGTGTCCGTCTGCACCGCGGCGCTGAAAAATTATCAGGCGCAGGAGCGCTCCATCCGCCAGACGCGGCAGCTCTATCAGGCGGAGGGCGAGATCGAAAAATTCGTGGCACTGGCGGAGGACGTAAGCTCCTTGCGGGATTCCGAGGAATACGACTCGGAAGATGAGGCAAGGGCTGCGGCAAAGGCTGCATACGTTGCTCGCTTGAGCACTTTGGTCGGCGGCTGCACCCTGACCCCTGATGGCACTGATACAGACGTCAAATTCTACACCTTTGCCCTCACCTACGCGAACGACGCCGTTCGCATCGAGACAAAGATCCGCATGGATCTTGAGTGTCCCACAACCCCGCATCAGAAACAACCGATAACGCTGCCCGACGGAACGACCAAAGAGGTCATAAAGTACACCGCCAAGGTCAGCAAGGCGGCGCACAGCTACAGCACCTACACCATCACCCACTTGACAGCGGAAGGGGAGACGAGCGGATGAAACAAAACAACAGCGGCTTTACCATGGTCGAGCTGCTGGTGACCGTCGCTGTCAGCTCCATCGTGCTGGCAGCCGCAGCGTCGCTGATGCTGCTCGGACTGCGGGTACATCAAACAACGCAGAAGGAGGCGGGCGAGCAGCAGACGGTGCGCATCGTGCTCTCCGCGCTGGAGGATCTCTCCGCCAGCGGCAAGATCTACCGCGTGGAGCCGCTCTCCGACGGCTGGCAGCTACAGGGAAAGACTGCCGACGGCACTCCCGGAGCGGTCCTGCTGCGCTACAACAGCGGAACGCTCACAAGCGGCACGAGCGGCGATCAGGTGCTGCTCGACAACCTGCGCGGCGCGCGGGTCGATCTGGACGGCAGCCTCGTGACCTTCACCTTCACGACCGCGGCGCACAGGTACAGCACCTCCGTTTTCTGCCGCACCGGGATCGAGGGTGACAGCGTCGGCAAAGCGGATGCGGAAGATATCCTGACGAAAGAGCCCACCCTGCCGGAGTCCACTAAATTGTCCGAGAAGGAAAAGGCGGCGCGCTTCGCGTTTTTAAAGACGCTTGCGGACCAGTATGACAGCAGGGGAAATATCCTCAAGGGGGATACGAGCCGATACAAATACTTCTCCGAATGGTACATCGACGGCTACGAGGGTCACCCCGGCTGGAACCAATACACCCCCTGGTGCGGCTGCTTCCTCTCGTGGGCAGCCGATCAGCAGAAAGCCTCCATCAACGGCGATCCGCCCAGCTTCGCAGACGTGGATGAGGGCATGAAGGGATTCAAGGATAGCCGTATGTGGCGCGAGCGCGGCGCAACGCCCATCCCCGGCGACTACGTCTTTTTCGATTGGGACGGGGGAACCGACCCGGACGGCGTCAAGGACCCGGACCACGTCGGCGCGGTGCTGTGCGTGGAAGGGAATTTCCTTTACACCATCGAGGGCAACAGCGGCGGCAGGGTCGCCGTCAACCGCTACCCGCTGTCGGATTCGCGCATCGTGGGCTACGGCGTGCTGAACTGGAAAACGCAAGGGGAAACCACAGAGTAATCATCTGTTCATATAATTCTCAAAAAGAAATCAAATATATTGAGGAGGATACAACATGAAAAAGCAAGTGAGGAACAAGCTGCGCGGCAGCGCAGGCTTTACGCTGGTAGAGCTTATTGTGGTCATCGCGATCATCGGCATTTTAGCCGGCATCGGCACGGTGGGCTACGGCGGCTACATTAAGCGCACCAACGAGGGTCTGGACGAGACCCTGTATAAGAACATCATCTACGCCGGTGAGATCGGCAAGTATGAGAACCCCGGCGCATTTGCCCGCGTTAAAGTTACTAATGGAAACGCTACCGTTACTTCCGACCATGGCGATAATGACAAGGAAATCGTTGAGCAGTGGCTGAAAAACGCCTTTGGCTCTGATTGGGCAACCTCGGTGAAGTACCGCACGTCTAAGTATGCGGACGACAGCAATTACAATACGATCATTCTGCCCATCCAGGAGCGCGAGCTGACCGATGACCAAAAGAAGCTTCTTGCCGATTTCAAAAACTCCAATCTGAATGGTCACGGAGTGGAATTGGCAAATACCTGCAACGACATTTCCAAACTGTTTACCAATTGGCTAGGCAGCGACGGCGATCTGACCAAATGGATGCCCGAAGCCGACTATACGAAGATAACAACTGATCTCGAAAATAAGCTGGGGAGAAAGCCCACCCCTACGGAGATCGCAAACGCCACCATTCTTTATGTCGCTTCCAAAGCGCAAGAGATGAACAAAGATGAGTTTTTGAATGACGTAATAAAGAATCCCGAAAGTGTACTGACCGATATTTATCTCAAACAAAACGACCCGCTTACAAAGGCAGCTCTTCTGTATGGCACCATGACCGCCTATGGCAACTCGGACTATGCAAGTGAGACGTTCAAGGAAAAGCTTAAGACGACCAAACCTACGAGCAAAGATGACATTAAAGATCTCCTTACAGCCCTGATGGATGATGGAAATAAAGGCGGTAAGCCGCAAGATTATCTGCAAAACGAGAATAAGGGTGCTAAGGCAGACATGAAGGCGTACCTTGGCGCGCTGCAGATCATCGACGAAAGCAGAAAGAGCGGTGTTGAGTTCAACATTTCCAGCAACACTGCCTTCAACGACGACCAGACGCTTGCCCTGCTGCAGTCGATTCTGAACTCTAAAACCTAAACATGGCTCTGCTCACTTGGCTCTCTGACCATGTGCTTATTCTGCTGCTCGGCTGCGGGACGCTGTTCAACGTCTACTGGCTTCACCGCTGCCGCGAGCGGCTGCATCTGCGCTGGCTTTCTGTGCTGCTCCTTTCCGTGCTGCACACGGTTCTCGGCGTTCTCAGCGTGAAGGTGTTCGCGCTGTTTGAAACCGGAAATTTCAGCAATATGAGCCTGTTCGGCGGCGTCTTCTTCATGCCCCTGTTCTATTGGGGCGTGGCGAAGCTCGCCAAGCAGAAAACAGCGGATGTGTTCGATGTTTTCACCATTTGCCTTGTATTCACGCTGATGTGCGCCCGCCTGAACTGCATTATTTCAGGATGCTGTCTGGGGGCGCACATCCCCATCGAGGGGCTGACGCATCTGCGCTTCCCCACACGCGAGCTGGAGCTGCTCTTCTATGTCCTCCTGCTCTCGCGCCTGTGGCGCAAGGTGCTCTCCGGCAGCGCGCGGGGCATGATCTACCCCATCTATATGATCTCCTACGGCATTTTCCGTTTCGTGACCGAGACGCTCCGCTTCTCGGACCGAACGGACAGCATTCTGCATGTTTCCCATCTCTGGGCACTGCTGTCACTGGGGATCGGCATCAGCATTTACGGCGAATTGCGAAAAAAAGAGAAAAAAACTGGAGGACGACGGAATGGTTAAACGAATTGGCAGGCGCTTTGTGTCGCTGCTCCTGACGTTTGTCACAATACTGACGATGCTTCCGGCGATGACGCTGCCGGCGCTGGCGGCGACCAGCGGAACCGTGACCGGTTTAGCCGACCAGAACATTGGACTGAGTTTTAATGGCACTGCGGACAACGCGTGGTCCGCCAGTAGCACGCAGATCATCGGTAAGGCTCGGTCTACGTCTGGGTCAGGCTGCGGCGGTGGCAGTAACTACCGTTCTACGCTGACCATCAAAAACAACAAGACCACAAAGGCGACGCTGTCCTTTGACTATACCGTCGTGGTAAGCGAAGGTACGATTCTGGTGAACAACAAGACGACCACCACAGCCGGCAGCTTCAGTCAGGAGCTTGGAGCCGGCGGCACCGTTGAGGTGGAGATCGAATCCGGCAGTACCAGCGCCGACACCATGATCACCATGACCAACGTGAAGCTGGTAAGCGATGTCAATGCAACTGCGACTTTCGTGCCTGCTGAAAACGGTACTTATACAGTAGACGGAAAACTCATTACCGAGAAATACAGCAACACGCAAAGCTCCATGACCGCTTATGAGGTAGTGGCGACTCCGGCGGAGCACTACCGCTTCAAGGGGTGGTACGATGTGGACAGCGGAAAGTGCATCAGCACCGATGCCAAGACCGCCCTGAACTTTGACAGTAACCGTACCATCACGGCGCGATTCGTCAGCAAGGAGCTGGCGCTCTTTGAGACCGGCGGTCAGGTGTTTGACGACCTGAACGAGGCGATCGCGGAGGCGCAGAAGAAACTGCCCGCTATCATCACACTCGCCGAGAGCGGTAAGATCACGGGGAACTACACCATCCCCTCCAAGGTCACCCTGCTGATTCCCTTCGACGAGGCCAAGACCTGCTATACCAGTACCCCGACCGCCATCACCTCTACCCCGACCGCCAAGCCCTTCCGGACACTGACGATGGCGGCGAGCAGCTCGATCACGCTTGCAAACGGCGCTGCCATCAGCGTCGGCGGCCAGTATTATGCGGCAAGCGGCGGCAAAAAGGGGCAAATGGTCGGGCCCTACGGCTATATCAAAATGGACTCCGGCAGCGCCATCGACGTGCAGTCCGGCGCAAGCCTGTACGCATGGGGCTTCATCTCCGGCAGCGGCTCTGTCACCGTACAGTCCGGCGGCTCTGTCTACGAGTGGTACCAGATTCTGGACTTCCGCGGCGGCTCGGCATCTTCTGATATGGGCAACAAGGTGTTCCCCTTTAGCCAGTACGCCGTGCAGAATGTGGAGGTACCCCTGACCCTGCACGCCGGCGCCAGCGAGACGGCGTATACTGCGGTATACGCCATAAGGAAGATCAACCCCACCTCCATTCCCTTTATCGGTAACAAGGGTATGTTTAAGCTGGTTTCCGGCAGCCTGACCAAGGCGTATGACGGCGCCACCGACCGTATCATCTACACCATCGACGGAGTTGCGGAGGTTAACAGTCTGAACCTAAAGCTGGCAGGCGTGAGCGTCAGCTCCAGCAGCTATGTCCTGCCGCTCACCAACAACATGACGGTGAACCTGACGCAGAGAAGCAAGCTGACCGTGAACCAGACGGCGGCGCTGCTGCCGGGCGTGGAGGTATCGATCGCCAAGGGCGCGGAGCTGGCGGTGGCAAGCGGGAAGAGTATGTACATTTACGATATGACCCATTGGGGCCAATATTGCGGTCACGGCAAGGGCAGCAGCACGTTCATTCCCGTGGTCAACGCCCCCGGCAAAAAATACAACCGCACCGACAATGATCTCGTTGATGTGAAGGTGGATGTCAACGGCAAGCTGACCGCCAACGGCGGCATCTACACCACCGCAGGCGGCGCAGACATCTGCTCCAGTGAGGGAACCGGCAAGTATCTCCAGCAGGGTGCGCCCGGCAAGGAGACCACGACGTATCAGTACGATGGCGATACGAAGCGGCACGACATTCCCATCACCGCTGCCAAGCTGAAAAACGCCGACGGCAAATACACCGAAACCGCAAACGCCAGCGTCGGCCAAACCATCCCCTACTGCACCTGCCCGACCTGCGGCAAAGGCAAATGGTTGAAGGATTTCGCGGCGATCATTGACAGCACCGGCAATCAGCCGACATATCATCCCACCCTGCAAGAAGCGGTCAAGCAATTCCCGCAAGGCAGCAGCGGCAACACTTACATCAAAATGCTGCACAGCACCACCGAGGATATCCCCACCGAGAATATCACCACTAACAAGGATATCTATCTCGACCTGAACGGCTGCACGGTGACAGGCGATATCTCGGTAACGAACGGCTATAAGCTTTACGGCATGGACAGCTCTGCGAGCGCGGACTATACTACCGCCCCGACGGGCAAGATCGTTGGCAAGGTGACGGGCACGGTAGCCCCGACCTACCAGACGCCGCCGGTGACAACGCCTGATGGCGACACCTACGATCGCTATGTTGCCATTCAGGGGAAGGAAGCAGATAATACAACTGCAAATCTGTCCTTCCACCGCTTCAACATCTCCGTCAGCGGCTACCGCTTTGAGCTGAAGGCCCCGGAGTGTGCGCTGTTCTTCATCGGCAAGTTCCAAGGCGACGATGCGGCAAAGAATCACCTGAAGGAGCTGGGCTTTACCCTGACGGATAAAGATGGCAGGCAGCTTGGTAAAGACAGCTCTCCGATTCCTGAGAATCCGAAGGACATCCCCGAAATGCCCGATGATGGAAAGGAGAGCACGAGCGAAGTCGTTTGTGATGCTGACGGCGCCTTTCTCTTCGAGGTGTACCTGAAGCGTTCCTTCAACAAGGAGAATCGCAATGGCTATACTGAGAAGATCTTCGCCACCGCGCAGGCGACCTTCAAAAACAACGTCGGAACGCAGGATAGCGAACCGAAACAGTGGAGCTTTGAGGATGCTTGGACGAACCCCGGTGAACTCGATGAGACGCAGCAGGCGATCCTCGACAAATTCCTGAAAGCGCTGGGCATCCCCAACCCGTAAACGGAGTGAATCAGCATGATGAAAACTGTAAAAAAACCTTATATCGCTCCGTCCGCTGAGCTGATCCTTCTTGCGCCGATGGAGGCGCTGGCCGCTCCGGTGTCGCAAGAGGACGAAGTTGCCTTGAAGCAATGGGGCTACAAGCCCTTCGGGCCCGCTGCCAGCGTCACGAGCAATCGCACCTACTGGGGCGAGGATGGAAAGATCCGCAAAAAGTAATGCTTTACCGAATCGCTGATCTGATCGTTGAAATGTCCCCCAAGGGACGCACGGCTGCCCAGGCGGAGGTCTATCGGACTTCCGCCTGGGTCGGCGCAGCGGATATCACCATCCGCGTGGGCGGCGCGGAGGCGCTGTCGCTCTGTCCCGAGCTGGAAACGGAGGACCTTGCGGAGTACATCGCCACGGGCGACTGCTTTGCCGTGGGGCTTCTGTCCCACGAGGGGATGATGCTTCACGCCTCGGCGGTGGAATATGGCGGACAGGCCGTGTGCTTTTCCGCGCCGCCGGGCACGGGGAAATCCACCCACACGGAAAAATGGGTGCGCCTGTTCGGCGCGTCCATTCTGAATGATGACAAGCCTGCCCTGCGCCGCGAAAGCGGTGTGTGGCAGGTCTATGGCACGCCATGGTGCGGCAAGGAGGCGCTGCATCAGAACCGCAGCGCGCCCCTGCGCGCGATCTGCTTCCTCTTTCAGGGGGAGGAAAATGCTTTACAGCCGCTCACTCCGGCGGAGGCCTTACCTCTGCTGCTGAGTCAGACCCCCTTCCGTTTGCATCGGGAGGATATGGATCGGCTGCTTGCCGCGGCAGACCGTCTCCTGCGGGAGACGAACGTGTTCCGGCTGATTTGCCGGAATGACGACAGCGCCGCCTATTTTGTCCGGGAGAGACTGTTCCCGGATCAAGCCAAAGCCATCGATTGACAGGAGGCAGTACGCAAACGCCGTGCTGCCCGCTGCCAGTGGACGGAAGCGGCACAAAGAGTACCGATTGATATGCGGCTTTTTGTGCCGCCTTTAGACTATTCAGGCGGTCTCTCGCCAAAAGGGGCGGAAAGCCCCGCTCAAGATCTGTCCAAACGCAGACAGAAAGGGAAATACAACCATGAACGAATCCAACATCAACCGATCCAGCGACATTCTGGAGATCGACCTTTGGAAGCTGCTGCTGCTTTACCTCAGGCGGTGGCGGCTGATCCTGCTGTGCGCGCTTGCCGCCGCGGTGATCTCCCTGATCTACACCGCCAATTTCATTACGCCGCTGTATCGTGCCAACGTCACCATTTACGTCAACAATATAAAGGCGAATCAGCAGGTGGATTATATCAGTGCGGCCAACCTCGCGACCTCCCAGCAGCTCGTCAACACCTATGTCAATATCATCCGCAGCGATACCGTGCTGGAAAAGGTGGTAAAGAACGCGAAGCTTGATTACTCTGCGGCTGAGATCCGCGGCATGATGACGACGGCGCAGGTGGATGAGACCGAGCTGTTCTCGGTGTACATCTCCCACCCCGATCCGGAGATGGCGGCAAAGATCGCCAATGCGGTGGCGACCGTCGCCCCCGGGGAGATCGAGGAATTTGTCGAGGGCAGCTCCACCAAGATCATCGACCATGCCAAGGTGCCCACGAGCCGCTATACCCCAAGCTATCGGAAAAATACCCTTTTGGGCTGCGCGGTGGGTCTGCTTCTCGCGGTCGTCTATGTCACGCTGCTGTATCTGATGGACGTTCGCATCAAGAACGAGGAAGACCTGACGCAGCTTTTCGACCTGCCCATGCTGGGGCAGATCCCCTCCTTTGCGGAAAATGAGCGGAAAAAGGCGGGGCTCAGCGCACAAAAAGCCGATGAGCACGGCGGAGAGAGGTAAGGCGACATGAAAAAAAAGCATTTTTCTCTTCTGCGGAGATCTCGGCGGCACGACGCGCCGGATACTGCCGCGATCATGGAAGTGGAGCGGAAAAACATCCTCTCGGAAAAGAGCGATTTTTTCATCCGCGAGTCCTATAAGACCCTGCGGACCAACGTGACTTTTTCCCTGGCGGACGAGACGGCGTGCAAGGTCCTGATCGTGACCTCCGCCATGCAATCCGAAGGAAAAAGCATCACCGCACTCAACCTTGCCATCTCCTATGCGGAGATGAAGCAGCGCGTCCTTCTGATCGACTGTGACCTGCGCCGTCCCAAGCTGGCGCGTCTGCTGTCCGCGAAGGAAAAGGTAGGACTGAGCAACCTGCTTATCCAGCCGGAGCTGCTTGGAAAGGCCATCCATGATTCCGGCATTGAGGATCTTGACGTCATTTTTGCCGGCGACGTGCCGCCCAACCCGTCGGAACTGCTCGGTTCCTCCCGCATGAAAGCGCTGCTTGACAGCTTGCAGGAGAACTATGATTACATCATTCTCGATACGTCTCCCGTCAATCTGGTGACGGACGCCTGCGTTCTGGTGCCGGAGAGCAGCGGCGTGCTGTTCGTGGTACGCGCGGGTCTTTCCGAGCGCGGGAGCGTCCTGCGCGCGGTGGAGCAGTTAGAGCGCTCCCACGCGAAGATCCTCGGCTTTGTTCTCAACGAAGTGCCGCGGGAGAGCGGATACTACGGATATCGGAAATACGGCTATCGACGCTACGGCTACGGACGCGGCTACGGCTATGGGCACGGCTACGGTTACGGATACGGACAGGAGAAGCCGGACAGCGGGGAACGGAGCATCCCATGACCGATCTTCACACCCATATTCTGCCCCGCATGGACGATGGCGCGCCGGACACGGCAGCCAGTCTTGCAATGCTCCGCATGGAGGCAGCGCAGGGCGTTACGGGTGTAGCGCTCACCCCCCATTTTCATCGGGACAGGGAGAGCATAGAGCAGTTTCTCGCGCGTCGTCAAGCCGCTTGGGAGCATCTTTCCGCAGCGATGAAGAAAACCGCCGAACCTTTTCCTGACCTTGTGTTGGGTGCAGAGGTGGCATGGATGCCAAATATGAACCATTGGGACGATCTTGAGGCGCTGTGTCTCGGTTCGAGCCGTTATTTGCTGCTGGAACTGCCCTTCACCCCTTGGAGCGGCAGCATGATCGACCAGATTTACTCTCTGGCGGCACAGAGCGGCGTTACGCCGGTGCTGGCGCATCTGGAGCGGTATCTGGGGCGGCAGAAGAAAGAGCACATACAGGAATTGTATCGCCTGAACGTCCCCATCCAGCTCAGCGCCGGATGCCTGCTGCATCCCATGGAGCGGTGGAAACTCCTTCGGCTGCTGAGGGAGGGGCAATCCTTTTTCCTTGCATCCGACTGTCACGGCACACAGCGGCGCACACCCGATCTGGGCCCTGCCGCTGCCGTTGCCAAAAAGCGTCTGACGGAGGATGCGCTGGAAACGCTCCTTCACCGCAGCGACGCGATCTTCACCGCAGCGCGCGCAGAACAGGAGAGGGAATATGCGAAGAAATGAGAATTTCATCCTGCGCCGGGTCGCAGATATGTCGGTCATCGTCCCTTTGGGGGCGGCTGCCGAAGCGTTTCCGGGAATGATCTCCGTAAACGAGACCGGCGCATTTTTATGGGACCTTTTGGAACAGGAACAGACGCTCCAAAGCCTTGGAGACGCCTTATGCGCCGTGTATTCGGTCGAACGGGAGCAGGCGGAGGCAGACGCAGCCACCTTTCTTGACAAGCTGAGACCCGTCGGCGCGGTGGACGGTCTGTAAGATGCAGGTCCGGCAGATCCCCATGGCGCAGCTGCGCGAACTGCTCGATGAGCAGCTCGCGCACGGAGAAGCGCTCCTTCCGGTAACAGGAAACAGTATGTGGCCCCTGTTTGCCGGCGGGCGGGACATGGTACGCCTTGCGCGGCTCGATCGCCGCGTGCAACCAGGCGATATCGCCCTCTATCAGAGGGCGGACGGCAGTTATATCCTGCACCGCGTCATCCGCCTGAGCGCGTCTGGCGATTGCATCTGCTGCGGCGACGCGCAGTGGGAGCGGGAGCAGGTCTATAAAGCACAAGTCCTTGCCTATGTCACCGCCTTTCGCCGCAAGGGACGCTGGCGGGAAACCGCCCTGTCCCGACCCTACCGGCTTTATGAACACTTCTGGGTCTATACCTTTCCCGCCCGTCGCCCCTTGCTGAGGCTGCTGCGATTCCTTCAGCGGGCACGGAGGGGACTGATACGCGGGAGAAGATGAGATGAGTCAGTCGAAGAAAAAGGCGGCGGGCGCGTACAAAGCGCCGCTCACGCTGCTGTATGCAGGCATCGCCGCGCAGGCGTTCGGCATCGCGGCGCTTGCCCTGGTGAGCCGCCGGGTGCTGGATGAGGGCGGCAGTCCGTGGGGCTGGGTGCTGTTGTTTCTGGCGCTGGCTCTCCCGCTGCTCGACGGCGGGCTTGACCTGCTTTCCGGCAGGACGGTCGACCGCGCGGCGGTATCGCTGCGGCGCGACACGCTTGATACGCTTTTGAGCAAGGATGCGGAGGCATACAGCCGCTACCACAGCGGGCAGGTCTTCAGCCGCCTGACGCAGGACGCTTACACCGTCTGCGAATGGCGGATCGTCGGCCGCCCCCAGGTGGCGGGGCAGCTCATCCGACTGCTTTGCGCCGCATCCGCGCTGTTTTTCGTCAATATCCCCCTTGCCCTTGCGGTCGTAGGCGCGGGCGCGCTGGCGATCGCCGGCGGGCGGCTGCTGCGAAAGTATCTGACGCGGCGGCATCTGCGCGTGCGTCAGGCGGAGGAAGGTCTGACGGGCTGCACGCAGGAGATCCTGGAGCATACGGAGCTTCTGCGCAGCATGACGGCGGGGGAGGAGGCTGTCCGCCGCTTTGAAGGACGGCAGAAGGAGTGGCTGCGCGAGCGCAAGCGCCTGCGCGTCTTCTCAACGGGGGTCGGAACCGGGTTTTCCGCCGTATTGCAGCTTGGATACGCCGTTCTTCTTGTCTGGGGCGGCATCGCCATTCGGGAAGGAAGGCTCTCCTTCGGCGACCTTGCGGCGCTCTTACAGCTCCTCGCGATGTTCCAAAGCCCGCTCACGGGCTTGTCGGGCGTTCAGTCCCGGCTGGCAGCCGTCCGCGCGGCGGAGGCGCGGCTGGATGAGCTGTATTCCCTGCCTGGGGAGGCACCGGGACAAGCGGCGGCGGAGGACGACGTCTTTCGCGCCATCGTGTTTGAAAATGTCACCTTTTCCTATGAGGGCGAGGAACAGCCTGTTCTGCGGAATTTTTCCGCGCGGCTGCCGCTCGATTGCTGGACCTGCCTCACGGGAATATCCGGGAGCGGAAAAAGCACACTTTTCCGCCTCATTCTGGGGCTTTATCACCCCCAGCAGGGCCGGGTATACCTTGAAACCGAGCGGGGGGAGCTCCCTTGCTCCGCTGCCGTGCGGGGACTGTTCGGCTATGTCCCACAGACGCCCTGGCTCTTTTCCGGCAGTATTCGCGAAAATCTGCTGCTGGCAAAGCCCGAGGCGGATGACGCCGCCCTTTGGGAGGTGTTGGATCGGGCGCAATGCGGCTTTGTCCGCGACCTGCCCGACCGCCTTGAAACCGTCCTGAGCGAAGAGGGGGGCGGTCTGTCAGCGGGACAGCGCCAGCGCCTTGCCATCGCCCGCGCGATGCTTTCCGCCCCGCGCTTTTTGCTGCTTGACGAGATCACCTCGGCGCTGGACGAGGATACGGAGGCGCAGCTGCTGACAGAGCTGACGGGCGCGTATCCGGCGGCGGTATTCGCCACCCATCACAGCGCCCTGCCGGGCAGGCTGCACAGCGAGACGCTGCATCTTGAGGGCATTGTCTGAAAAAGTAGAAACGTGATTCTTACAACTTATTATACAATGGAGGATGAAGATGAACATGAAACGGAACATTGCGAGAACGCTGGCACTGATGCTGGTGCTGTGCACGCTGCTGTCGCAGACCGCGCTGGCAGCCACGACCTATTATGTCGATGTGACCATCACCGGTCCCGATGCCGACGGCGTGGAGCGGACGCTCAGCGCTTCCTCCAGCCGGTATGGCACGATGAGCACGCCCCTTGCATCGGAGCTTGCCTCCGTCGTCGACAGCAAATACGGCGAATTGGAGAGCATTTTCGCCGGAACCGGCCTCAGAACCATCGTGGACACGGGCGCCGAGGCGTTCCGGCAGGGCGAGAGCGCGTGGAATGTGTACGTTGAGAAGTATTATGACAGCGTGGACAGCTCCTTCAAGGATACGCTCAAGAGCCTTTCCTCCACCTTCGCAAACCTCACGGTCGACCGCGTCAACCGCGTGACCTACCGGGACAACGGTCGTCTCTACACCGTGACCGTGACGCTCAAGGCCTACACCACCGGCTCGGACAGCGGCATGAATCCGCCCGTCGTGCCCACGCCCGACGGCCACAAGATCGTTGTGGAGCCCGTGCCGAACAGCTCGCTGCGCGCGGACAAGAATACCCTGCCCAAGGGTGGGACCGCCGTCATCCGGGACAGCGCCGCGTCGAACGGCTATGTCCTCTCCGATCTGGCGGTCAAGGATGTGAGCGGCAACGACATTCCCGTGAGCAAGCAGTCTGACGGCGTCTACACCTTCACCATGCCCGAAAGCAGCGTGTCCGTTCGCGCCGTGATGGTCGCCGACCCCAATGTGACCGGCATCGCCAAGCAGCTGAACACCGATCAGGACATTGCCTATATGCAGGGCATGGCGGACGGCAGGTTCTATCCCGCAAGCTCCGTTACCCGCGGACAGGTGGCGCAGATCTTCTACCGCCTGCTGAAGGAGCAGAAGGTTTCCTCCAAATCCACCTTTACGGACGTCCCCGACACGCTTTGGTGCGCCGAGGCGGTGAATGCCCTTGCCTCTCTCGGCATCGTGGAGGGCGTCGGCAACGGCAAGTTTGCCCCGAATCAGCCCATCACCCGCGCCGAGTTTGTCACCATCTGCGCCCGCTTCACCCAGGTCTCCGCGAGCGGAGAGACCTTTACCGACGTGCCCGCCAGCCACTGGGCGTTTGACGCCATTTCTACGGCGGCGTCCTTCGGCTGGGTCAACGGCGTCGGCAACGGGCAGTTTGCCCCCAATCAGCACATCACCCGCGCGCAGGCAGCCGTTCTGCTGAACCGTCTGCTGGGCCGCTGCATGGCAGGTCAGTCTTACGAGAATGCCCGCCAGTACCCGGATGTCCCCCAGACCCATTGGGCGTGGAAGAACATCTGCGAGGCGTCTGACAGCGTCGCCCTCCGCTGAGCGGAGAATTCAAAAGAGTACGGTAAAAGGCAGTGGAGGGACTGCCTTTTACCGCAGATCCATGGGGGCATAGTATGAAAACGATTCAAAAAAGCGTCCCCGTCCAGACGGTGCTCTTCCTCCTGATGGACGCTATTTTCATCATTGTGGCGGGCGGTCTTGCGCTGCTGGTGCGCTTCGACTTCGACTTTGAGCAGGTGCCTTCCGGATATCTTGAGCCGTGGTTTCGTGCTCTGCCCGTTCAGTTCCTGGTCACGGCGGCGGTCTTCTGGCCGCGCCGGATGTACCGCTATCTCTGGCGCTACGTCAGCGCCCATGATGTCGCCGAGATGGTGATATCCGTCGTCCTCGCCTATTGCGCGTTCCATGTGCCGGCGGCGCTTTTCGGCTATCACCAGCCGAGGAGCGTGCTCTTCATGGAGCTTTTGTTCCAGCTGTTCCTGCTGGTGGGCGGGCGCTGCACCTTCCGCTTTCTGCGGATGTTCGCAAGCTCCGCCCGTCAGGCAAGGCAGGAGGGCGAGCGCGTCATGCTCATCGGCGCGGGCGAGGCGGGGCGAATGCTCCTGCGGGAGATCTCCGTCACGCCGCAGCTAAAAAGCCATGTCTGCTGCATCATCGACGACGACAAGAGCAAGCAGGGCAAGTACATCGGGAACGTGCCCATCGTCGGCGGGCGGGAGAAGATCCCCGAGATGGTCAAAAAGGAGCGGATCACGCAGATCGTCCTTGCCATCCCCGCAGCGTCTGCCAAGGATAAGAAAGAGATCCTGAACATCTGCCAGAAAACGAGCTGCCGTGTACGGAGCCTGCCGGGGATCTACCAGCTGGTGAACGGCGAGGTGAGCATGGCGGCGGTGAAGGATGTGCAGGTGGAAGATCTGCTTGGCAGAGAGCCGGTCAAGCTGGACACGGCGATCCTGACGGATTTCTTGCAGGGTCAGACCGTTCTGGTGACCGGCGGCGGCGGTTCCATCGGCAGCGAGCTTTGCCGTCAGATCGCCAAATATCAGCCCAAGCAGCTCATCATTCTGGATATTTACGAAAACAATGCTTATGATATCCAGCAGGAGCTGCGGCGTGTATGGGGCGATCGGCTGAACCTGCGGGTGGAGATCGCCTCCGTGCGAGATAAGGAAAAAGTTTACAGCCTGTTTCAGATGTATCGCCCTGACATCGTGCTCCATGCGGCGGCCCACAAGCATGTCCCGCTGATGGAGGAATGCCCAGAGGAGGCCATCAAGAATAACATTTTCGGCACATATCATGTGGTGCGGGCGGCGGAGAAGTTCGGCGTCAAAAAGTTTGTCATGATCTCCACGGATAAGGCGGTGAATCCCACCAACTTCATGGGCGCGACCAAGCGCTTCTGCGAGATGATCCTGCAAAGCAGGACGGACAGCCCCACAGAATTCTGCGCAGTGCGGTTTGGCAATGTGCTCGGCTCCAATGGCTCTGTCGTGCCCCTGTTCAAAAAGCAGATCCAGGAGGGCGGCCCCGTCACCATTACGGATAGGCGCATCATCCGCTATTTTATGACCATTCCTGAGGCTGCCCAGCTGGTGCTCGAGGCGGGCGCCATGGCAAAGCGGAGCGAGATCTTCGTTCTGGACATGGGCGAGCCGGTGAAGATTCTGGAACTGGCGGAAAACCTCATCCGCCTGTCCGGACTGGAGCTGGATAAGGATATCACCATTCAGGAGATCGGCCTGCGCCCCGGCGAAAAGCTCTATGAGGAGCTGCTGATGCGCAGTGGAACACTCTCCAAAACAAGCAATGAGAAGATCTTCGTTGAGCAGCAGCAAGAGATTTCAAAGGATGTCATCATGGGAGACCTGCTGCGGCTGGATGAAGCCGTCACCCGCGACATACCGCCTCAGGATCTGATCACCATGCTGCGGGAGATGGTCCCGACATATACTTCCCCGGAGGAGATCAACGGTCGAGCAACGGCAGAAGTCTCATAACAGGCGTTGGAACTGGTGGATGAGGAAAATGGACCTCAAAAAAGTGGAGGAAACGGCTTGAAACGGCGTAAAACCATTCTCTGCACCATTCTTGTACTGCTGGCGGTATCGCTGGCGGGGCTTTTCTGGTGGCAGCGCGATAACTTAAAAGCGATCCATGCCGCGACGCAGCACACATCGGACGAGCTGGAGGAAAAGCTGGAGGAAAACCGTCAGATGATCGAAGAGGCGGTGCGCTCGGCGAGCGAGGTCACGGTGCGCGAGGTCACGGAGGAGGAGCGGCAGGCGCTGCGCGACGGCTCGATGACGCAGGAGCAGCTTATGGAGCGCCTGACGGGCAGCGGGGGAGGGGAACCCTCCCAACCCGATGCGGAGAGCGCTGTCCCGGCAAGCCGCCCGGAAAGCGGCGGCAAAACGGACGCTGCACCTGAGACGCCGGACGCGGCGGCCGCGGGCGAGAAGAGCGAAGAGAGCGCGGAAAGCAGCTATCAGAAGGAGCTGTCGGCGCTCATCGCCAAGGTCTACGTCCTGCGCGAGGAGTACACGCTGGCGCTCGATACGATGTATGCCGACGCCAAGGCGGAGTATCTGGCGCTGCCCGCGGAAAAGCGGACAACGACTCAGCTTGCGAAGATGGCAAAGGGCTATCTTTCCCGGGCGAACGCCTTGGAAAAGGAGTGCGACGGGAAGATGGACGAGGTCATCCGCGCCATGGAAACGCTCATCCGGGACAACAACGGCGATCTTGGGCTTGTAGACACCGTTGTCTATACCTATGCCAATGAAAAGAGTCTGAAAAAGTCCTGGTATATGTCAAAGTTAGAGCAGAAGGGATTGCTTTGAGCAAAAAACGCGAAATCGGCAAGAAACAAACGGAAAAGAGAGGAACATGAGCCATGACGATATTGGTGACGGGCGGTACGGGTTTTATTGGGAGCCACACGGTGGTGGAGCTTCTGAATGCCGGCTATGACGTTGTCATTGCAGACAATCTGTGCAACTCCAAGGTCGAGGTGATCGACCGCATTGCGAAGATCACGAACAAACGGCCTGCTTTCTACAAGTTAGACCTGCTGGACAGCGCCGCGCTTGAAAAGGTCTTCGCGGAAAACCGCATTGACGCCGTGATCCACTTTGCGGGCTTAAAATCCGTCGCGGAGTCCGTTGAAGACCCCGGAAGATATCTCGACACCAACCTGACGTCTACCTTCCATCTTCTCAACGCAATGGAAAAGCATCAGGTGTACAAGCTGGTGTTCTCCTCCTCGGCAACGGTGTACGGCACGCCCGAGACCATGCCGAACCGCGAGAGCGATGTTGTCGGCAAGGTCTGCTGCCCGTATGGGTTCAGCAAGTATCTCAACGAGCTGCTCCTGCATGATTTCGCGCGGCAGCGCGACAACTTCCGCTTTGCCTCGCTGCGCTACTTCAACCCCGTCGGCGCGCATCCCTCCGGGCTCATCGGCGAGGACTGCGGTCAGAAGGCCCCCAACAACCTTGCCCCCTACATCACCCGCACCCTGCTCGGGCAGTTCCCGTATCTGAGCGTTTACGGCGATCAGTACGATACCGTGGACGGCACGGGCGTTCGTGATTACATCCATGTGGTCGATCTGGCGAAGGGGCACATTGCGGCGCTGAACTATCTTGAAAAAACGGACAGCAAATATGACGTTTTCAATCTGGGGACGGGCAAGGGAACGACCGTGCTGCAGCTGGTGTCCGCATTTGAAGAGACATCGGGCAGGAAGGTGCCTTACCGCATCGTCGGCCCGCGGCCGGGCGACGTGCCCCTGAGCTTTGCCGCCGTTGAAAAGGCAAAGAACATCCTCGGCTGGACGGCGGAATATGACTACAAGGATTGCGCCAGAGACTCCTGGAACTGGCAGGTGCAAAATCCAAACGGCTACACAGAGGAGGGCTAAGCGTTCCGCGCGGCGCTCTTCCCCGTATCAGCGCAAAAAATCCCCCGTAAGCGGTTCATTTGAATCGCTCACGGGGGGTCGTTTTTATCATGTGCCTGTCCGATGGGGGAGGGCGCTTCATTTCTGCGGGGTGAACAGCAGGTCTAGGATCGGGGAAATGTTTCCGCCGTCCGCGCCGTCTTCCAGAATACCGGCGGCGATTAAGCCCTCCTGATTCTGGCTGAGCGCCTGCATCGCGCTGATGTAGCCGTCCAGATCCTTGCTGATCTGTGAGTCCGAACTCTCCGGGTTGCCGACATAAGCCAAAAACTGGTCTGTCGGAATACCGTCCTTGTCCTGAGCAAACGCCCCAAGCTGCCCAAGCGCGGCAAAGATATCAGGAATTTTTTCCGCACCTTCTTTTTCACCGGCAGCGGCGATCTGCTGATTGACATAGTTATAATACTGTTCTGCATTGTATTCTTTGTCATCTACGGTCGTTCTCCAGCCCTTCGCTTGCTCGGAATGGGCAAAGGCGGTCATAATGCCGTAGATTGCTCCCACATTGCTCATCGTCTCGCCTACATCAGAGGAGCTAAACAGACCAGGCAGCTTTTCGTCCAGCGTTTCCTCCTCATCCGGGGCAAGCAGCGCAAGCAGGGTTTCCGCGGTATTTTCGTCTGTTTCCCGTGCCGCCAGCAGCAGCGCTGCATTTGCCAGCCTCTGCTTATCAAGCTCGCTGTAGTTTTCGTTTTCATCCGGTTTTATCCCCAAGGTTTCGGGAGCCATACCGGCATTTATAAGAACACTCGCAAGGAAATTGCCCCCACCAAGGGCAGAATTCAGCGCATTGATCATTCCGCCCACATTGCCGGTGAGGCCGTTCATGGTCATGCTTTTGCCGCCGAAGGTCGAGGCGCGAAATGCCGCTAACTGCTCCTGCGTAGCTGTAAATTCATAGTCCTTCCCGTTGATGGTATAGCGCACCATATTCCCGTCCTTGCCGGTCGCCGCGGAGAGTACCGCGCCGTGGAAGGTGCCCGTCACCCTGTCGTACGCGAGGTTGGTATATACCTTGAACCGGCTGTCCTGATGGCCGGAAAAATACTTCTGAAAGAATTCACCGTCTCGGTCGACCGAGGAGATGACCTGAGCCACCCTGCCGTCCTCGGCCAGAGACGCCGCGCCGCCGGATGGTCTCCCGTCATACTGTCCCGCGTCGTAGGACGCGGATGCAAACGCCGTGTTCACCGCGCCGAGAAGCTGCAAGTCCGCCGCCTCGTTCGCCTTTTTCACATAGCCCGAGTACGCCGCCGAGCCGACGCCCGCGAGGATGCCCATGATCGCAATGACCACGACAAGCTCGACCAGCGTAAAGCCGCTCTGCCTGTTTTTGTCCATGACTGTTCCTCCTATTCCTGTTTTCTTTCTCTCCTTCCCCGCCGCGGGGAGCGTTCGTTGCCTGTTCCAACGGTTCGCGCCCATCATCCCCTTGATCGTCCGCGCCTGAAACGTGCGCGGTTTTTTCTGCCGCGCACATCCGCGCGGTCAATAAAGCTTATTTCATTATAGCCAGCTCGGATTTTTTTGCAACATTTTAGCGTATTTCTGTATTTTTTCTTAACTTTTGCAGGGTTTTGTCGTAAGAAGTTGAATGCGCCGCCCTCTGACGGACACTTTGACCGCACAGGTCAGACAGCTTGACCGCTGAAATCATACACTCTCGCCGCCGGTCAGACACCCCCTGTATAATGGAATTGCATCGAAAGATGTAATCTAACAACAGGAGGAAAACACGATGACCAACTACAAAGAGATCATCAGACTTCATAGTCTGGGTCTCAACAAAACGCGCATCGCCGAGAGCTGTGGCTGCGCCCGGAGCACCGTCATCACGGCATTGCACAAGGCTGAAGAAAACGACCTCTCGTGGAATGCGGTGAAGAACCTTAGCTCTGAGGAAGTGGCCCGTAAGCTGTACCCTGCCGCATCTATGGGGCAGCAGTACAGTATGCCGGACTACGAGTGGGTCCACAAGGAAATGCAGAAGAGCGGCGTCACGCTCAGGCTGCTGTGGGTGGAGTATTGCGAACGGTGCCGCCAAAACGGTGAGCTCCCCTACAAGTCCACGCAGTTCAACAAGTACTACGCCGACTATGTTCACAAAACGAAAGCGACCATGCACCTGGAGCACAAGCCCGGTGAGAACCTCCAGGTGGACTGGGCCGGTCAGACCGCTGGGATTACGGACACGGACACCGGCGAGCGCCTGCCCGCCTATCTCTTTGTAGCAGTGCTTCCGTACAGCGGCTACGCCTATACGGAAGCGTTCCTCGACATGAAGCAGAAAGCATGGATCACAGCTCATGTTCATGCCTACAACTATTTCGGTGGAGTCACCCGAATCCTGACCCCGGACAATCTCAAGACCGGCGTCATCAAAAATACCCGCACGGAGACCGTCCTGAACAAAGCCTACCAGGAAATGGCGGAGCATTACGGCACCGCAATTATCCCCACCCGTCCACGAACACCGAAGGACAAAGCGTTCGTGGAGGGTTCCGTCGGCGTTGTCTCCACTTGGATCCTTGCTGCGCTGCGGAACCGTCAGTAAGCTGTCTGACCACTATTCTGTGGTCCGCTTGGAGGACGCCTGTCGAAAAGCTCTGACCTTCACCCCTTCTCCTAGCTTGAAAAGTGTACAGGCTATTCTGAAGTCTGAGCAGGATCTGCTTCAGACGGAAGATGTGGATCCAGAACCTGTGCCTCAGAAGGCCCACAGGTTTACCCGTGGTGCTGAGTACTACAGAAGGGGGAAGAAATAATGTTCAGTAACGAAACGATTCGTAAGCTCAGAGAGATCCACATGGGCGTCATGGCAGAGCAGCTTTCTGCCCAGCTGGAAGACCCGCAGTTCCGGAATGTGCCCTTCGAGGATCGGCTCGCCATGCCGGTGGATGCCGAATGGAGTGCGCGGAAAAGCAACCGGCTCACTGGCCTGATCAAGAAGGCCGGCTATGCGGATACACAGGCCAGCGTGAAGAATATCGAGTATATTGCCGAACGGCATCTGGATCGGGAGCAGATCCTCCGCTTGGCATCCTGTTCGTACATTCAGGAGGCACAAAATGTGATCATCCTGGGCGCTACCGGTGCTGGAAAGACATTACTGGCCTGTTTCCTGGGTGTGGCGGCCAACCGGAACTTCTACGTCGCTCGGTATCTCCGGCTGCCGGATCTTCTGGTAGAGATCGCTGTAGCCCGGAGGGATGGGACCTATCGGGAATATATGAAGCAGCTGAAAAAGGTGAAGCTGCTCATTCTGGACGAGTGGCTGCTGTACCCGCTGAAGGAGGCAGAAGCCCGGGATGTACTGGAGCTGGTGGAAGCTCGGAACAAAGTGGCGTCCACCATCTTCTGCTCCCAGTATGACACCAGTGAGTGGCATGAAAATCTGTATGATCCAACTCTGGCGGACGCGATCTGCGACCGGATCATCTACAACGCGTACACGGTTCAGATCGAGGGCGAGTCAATGCGCAAGCGCATGGGTATGACAGAGCGATTTCCCCGGCGGCCGGGTGCACCATGTGCCCGGCCGCTGTGCACCATTTGGGCGGTGTCCGTGGACCGACGTGGTGGTGCATGCACCACGGCCTCGGTGTAGGACCAGCGGAAAGGGTGTCCGTTTTCAGCGG
>ENA-OWRJ01000418-OWRJ01000418.1-human-gut-metagenome-genome-assembly--contig:-NODE-418-length-59392-cov-5.289583_pt1 | contig 59392 bp, 70 predicted proteins | sample MGYA00248269_ERZ651897 | MGnify/ENA primary metagenome ERZ651897 (study PRJEB26924, sample SAMEA4378252) | human gut metagenome | biome: human gut; feature: human-associated habitat; material: faeces...
CGGTGTTTTCTTTTGCAGCCTTCACCTTCGCCGCGTCCACCAGCGCATCGTCCCAGAGCTTCTGCAGCTCCACCATGCGGTCGAGCATGGCTCTCGCCTCGTCGTGCGTCGCGCGGTCTCCCTTGAACGCTGCGCGTAGCTTCTTCACGAAGCCGCCGATCCAGTCGCGGATCTTCTCGGCAAGGCTGCGGTTCTCGTTCGCCAGCCGCTGCACGGCCTCGGTGTTGCGCAGCATCATCTCGCACGCATCGGCCACGACCTCGTCCATCGCGCCATCCATCGTCAGCTCGCCGGTCGAGTCGTTGTCGAGCTTCTGCCGGGCGAGGCGCTCGATGCTGTCGCCGCTCTCAAGCACATGGTTCGCCACAAATTCCTTCAGCGCCTCATACTGGCCGCTGTTCTGCTGGATAAAGTGCGTCAGCTCGTGCGACATCGTCTTCAGGATAGCCGTCTCGCCGGTGTCCACGTTGTTCTTCCCTGCATTGACGTCCAGATAGATCGTGCCATCGCGGTATGCGCCGTTCATGCCGAGGTATTTTCCGTCCTCTCCGGTCTGCGATTCAAAGAACACGACGTTCACGCCAGTCGCCTCAGCCACCTTGCGCGCCACGTCGATCGACGCCGTCTGCTTGCGCGTCAGGCCGGCCGTGTTCACGGCGGCGAGCGTCACGTTTCCGAGCTTTCCGCCTTCCAGCGTCACGCTGCCGGCCTGAATTTCGCTGCTCTTGGCCGCCGCGCTCTTTTCGTCAGATTCCCTGCGCGCCGCGGCAAGGCCGGTCTCGTAGGCAAATTTCCGCTGCTCCGGTGTCAGATACGATGCTGCGCCGCTGTTCTCGAGCACGGCGTAGTTTTTCACGCCCGCACGGCCGTAAGAGTATGCCACCTCGTAGGCGCTGGCGTAGCGCTCCACGTCCTGCCCGTTCTGGTAGTTGGCGTACATCTGCGGCGCGGTCTCGCCGTATTTTTCCGCGCTCTCGGTAAGCAGGCGCGTGCCCTCCGGCAGCTTGGCGTCCTTCACGGAAACCCGCTGCACATCGCCGTTTTTGGCCTTCACGGACAGCTCCACGCTGCCGCTCTCCTGGTCATATCGGAGCGCCTGCACCCGCACGGTCTCACCGTTTACCTGCACCTCGGCGTTCTTCTCCGCCTGATGCGTCTGCGTCTGCCCTGCGTCAGTCTTGCGCGCCCCGCCATAGATCGCGTTGCGCTCCAGCTCGGCTGCGTCACGCATATGGCTGCGCGCCCATGCGTTCGTGGTCCGGTCTGCATCCCGCGTGAACAGGGACGCATACTCGCTCGCCGCGCGCTGCGCCTGCTTGCTGGCATCAAATTTTCGCTGTTCCTTGCCCGTCAGCTCCTGCCCCTTGATCTGCTTGACCACGAGGCCGGTCAGCTCCTGCACGTCGTTTTCTGGCGTGCCGAGCGCACCCAGACGGTCAGAGACCGCCTGCGTGAGATTTGCTTCCTGTGTCGCCTCGTAGAGCTTGCCGGTGTTGCGGTTTGTCTGCTTCTTTCCGGCCAGCTTCCGGAGGTTTTCGTCGCCGCTTTCCTCTGCAGCGTGGCGGAGGATGTCCGCGTAGTCGTTGGCCGTGATCTGCCGGCCGGTCTCGCGGTAATTCGCGCTTCGCATCCCGGCGTTGAGTGCCATGTCGCCGCCGGTCATCACACCGCCGGAGATCGCGCCGCCGGCAAAGTCCTGCGCCGTCTGACCAAGCCAGTCAAGCCACGCCCTGCGCGTTGCCTCGTCCTCGCTCATGCCTCCCGCCTGATAGGCAGCGATTGCCTGGTTGATCTCGCTCTTGTCGGCCATCACGATCGCGTCGGAGATGACGTTTGCGATGTCCGTGCAGACTTCCTCGCTGCCTTCCACGAAGCTCTGCTTGAGCATATCCTTTGTCAGCGTCTTCACGGTCTTCTTGCCCGCAGCCGCCGACGTGTGGAACATGCGCAGCTTGTCCAGGCTGATGTGCTCGAACAGCGCCTCGGCCGTTCCGTAGAGCAGGCCGACCGACATGGCCTGCGAGTCCGACGCACCGCGGTCATACGCGTCCGTGATTGCCTGAGATGCCGCCGCGCCGCCGAGGATCACATCTGCCGCGCCGTGCAGGCCGGTCGCGCCGCCAATGGCCAGCGTCGCCATGCTGTCCGCCATACTCATACCGGTGTTGTACAGGAACGACCCGATGCCGCTCATATCCTCGGAAACGCTCCCGCGGATGGTGTTCGTCACCGTGCTCGGCACCATGGATTTCGTATAGCGGTCGACGGACATTTTTTCGCCCGTGAACGGGTCTGCCCCATTCAGCGCATTCTGCGCCGCGATGTCGAGTGCGCCCGCTCCGGCCATCATATTCGTGCCGACAGACATAGCGGAGGAAAGCCACGGATGCTCCTTGGCCTCCTGCGCGACCTGCTGTGCCATTTCCGCAGCCTCGTTTGCGTGCTGCTGCGTGAGCGCGTAGTTGCGGATGCCGTTGATCTGCTGGTCACTGTAGCCGTAATCGCGCAGCTGCTGCTCGAAGCTGCGCACCGTGTTGCGCGCGTTTTTGGCGTAGTCACTGTTTTGCACCACAAATGCGGAGTTTCCGGCCATCGCCATCTCCGTGTTCGCGCTCTCGCTCACACTCAGCGCCTTGCTGTAGTCGGAGAGCGCCTTCTGCATCTGCGTGTCCCACTTGCTGATCTCGTCATCGTAGGTCTTCCGCGTGAGCAGGCTCTGCGCTTCCCCGATTTTCGCTTTGCGCTCATCGATCTGCCCCGAGAGCGCGAGCGCCTCCTGCTGGCGCTTGGCATAGTCCGCGTCTGTGCTCCCGGCTGCCATGCGCGGCATATTCCGGCGCTGCCGTTCAATGCCGGAAACCTCATTTCGCCACACGTTGATCTGCTCTTTCAGCTCGTCCACAGACCAGTAATTCATCTGGTTCTTGTTCAGCCAGTCATATTCCGCCTCGGCCCCCGGCGTGTTCTTGAGCTGCGTGAGCGCCGCATTCACGTCCGTGCGGGTCTTGCCCTTGTATTTCTTCGGGTAGGCATACGACACATTAAAGTCGTTTTCATCCTTGAACTGGTTCTGGAAGTCGAGCACGGAATCGACCGCGCTGCGCATTGTGCGCATATCGCCGTCGGTATCCATGCCATACAGTCCAAGCTGTCCGAGCGTCACCATATACCGGTCATAATCAGACTGAAGCTGTTTTCTGCGCTGTGCATCCCAATATGCGCTCTCTCCGCCGCCAATCTGCTGCAGCAGGTTGCTGCTCTGCTGCTGATACCGCGCAAGCGCATTCTGCTGGTCTCTCTGCAGCAGCGCCCGCGCCTTGCGGCCCTCCGATGCAAAGTCGTGGTTGATTTTTTCGCGCTGAATCGCCATGTGCTTTCCTCCGTGTCAGTACGTCAGGCGGTAAGAAACATACATTTCATTCGCCGCCTGTTCGGAAATCTTGCCTTCCTGCTCCCATTTGTTGATGAGCGCGCGGAGGCCACTTTTCGACATTCCACCATTCGACTGGCGGTCAAGCTCCGACCACCATTTTTCGTATTCTGCCAGCGTCGTGTAATCTTTCAAGTAGGAAATGTCCTCCGCTCCACCGGTCAAACGGCTCGCAGCAGCAGAATTTTTCCGCACTTCGGTATCCGTTTGTGTTGCCTGCGTTGGCGAGCCCCCGCTCCTGCTTCTCCTGCTTCTTCTGCTTCCGCCGCCCGACCCCCCACTCTTATTTGACGCTGCTGCCTTCTGCTGCTGGTAATACTGCCGCAGATACGCCGCCTCGTTGGCAGACATACCTGCCGCCGCCAGCTCATCGTTCGACGGCTGGTACCCGGTCGTTGTGATGAGAGACGACAGACGGCTCCATGCGTTCTGCTTGCGCTCGTAGTCCGTCTCCTCCTGCGCGAGCTTCTTCTGCTCCTCGGTTTGCTGGCGGTTGTAGGTCGTGTCCTCGTCGCCGCGCTCGAGCTGCAGCCGGTTGTACCACTGGTTGTAGTCTCGCTCGTAAGCGTTGTCGGCGTTGCTACGCGCCATGGTGTAGAGGTTCATCAGGTTCTGGCCTTCCTGGTTGTAGCGGTCGTAGGCTGCATTATACAGCTCAGGCACGACCTCGTTGAGCTTCTGCAGGTAGGCGTTGTATGCCTGCTGCCCCGCGTTCTGGCTGTAGGTGCTTCCGTAGCCTCCGGTCAGCGCCGCTGCCTGCCCCATGGTGTCCTCCATCGCGCCGCGCCCCATCTGCGCGTACAGATCGCGGTACTGCTGGTAGAGCTTGTCCTTGTTCACGTCATACGAAAACTCGCCGCGGTTCATGATCTTGTCGTAGATCGCCGTCGCCTGATCGTTCGCGCGCTGGTATGCGTCGTTCTTGCTCGGGTCGTAGGCATACCGGTTCTCGGGCAGGTACTTCGAGTAATAATCGCTCGTCTCATAGTCCAGACCCTCGCCCTTGATTTTCGCGTTGCGCTGCTTTTCGTACCGGGCCGCGCTCGTGTAGTCTCCGGATGCCGCAGCCTTCCCCATCAGGGCGGCGTAGTCCGTCTGTGTGTCATACGGCGTGTCCACCTTCGGCAGGTACTGCGCGTACTGGTTTGTCGTCTCGTAGTCCATGCTGCCGGACTGGATCTTCGCGTTGCGCTTTCGTTCCAGGACGGCTGCCTTCTCGTTGTTCCCGGCAGCAGCGGCCTTATCCATCAGCGCGGCATAATCCACGCTGTCGTCAAACTCGACACCATTGTAATTTTTCTTTGCCATGCGTTGCCTCCTTTACTTGTACTTGCCCACGACGTAGTAGCCGATGCGCGGGTAGTGGATGGTGCCCTGATTCGGTCGTGCCAGCGCATATGCCGGTGCTCCGGTTTTGAGATCGTCGGTCGCATGGAACAGCGAGATCAGCCATGCATCCGCTCCGCCGCTCATGTAGGTCGCACTGATCGTCGGGGTATCCGCAAAAGCAAATGGATACTTCCTCGCGGCGACGTTGACATCGCTGCGCATCCACGTGCCGAAGTACAGCGATCCCCATGCTTCATCGATTGCCAGCGTGTCGGTGTCAAATACGGCCCGCATCTCCGCCACACCCGACGCCCATTTGCGCCACGTCCATTTTCCGGTCGTGCCCTGCTCGGTTACGTAGTCTACGCCTCCGCCGCCTCCGCCGCTTCCACCGCCACCGGCCGGAGTGCGCCAGCCCGTGTCATAGTCGCTGTCGGACAGCTTTGTCAGCGTCTGCCCGGTCGTCCCGCCGCTCGGAAGGCCATGCCCACTCTTTGCTTCCAGATCCCGCAGCGCTTTGCGCAGCTTTCCCAGCTCTGTACGGAGCGCGGCAGTATCTGCAGCGCCGATTCCGGCCTTGTTCCCGTCGTCTGCCTGATTGAGCACGTCCACAAGCTGCCAGATGTACGAGCGCAGCTGGGCAAGCTGCTCCTCTGCGCTGCCGGCCACTGCATACGTCTGCGGGTAATCAAATGTCAGCATACACATCGCTCCCCGCCTCGAATATTTTTGCGAAGCTGTAGATGCGCACGTCCCCGCTTCCATCGAGCCGGATGCGGAAATGGTCGCAGCGCCTCGGCCGCACCGGAAGCATGAACGTGCGCGTCCCTGCTCCCTGTATCCGCCCTTGGTTGTGCCAGATGCCGTCAGAGTCATACTGCACCAGCACGTCCATGTGCGCGCCCTGCGCAAGGCTCATGCGGATGTTGAACCGGCTGATGTACTTCTGCTCGACCGTGCTGTATCCGATCAGGCCGGTCTCACAGCTCCACGCCACGTCACCCTCTTTCGTTCCGCTCAGTTCGGATTCCTGGTTGTCGTGCGCGATCTCTTCGATGTCCCCCGCTCCGCACAGAAGAGAACCAAAGTGCTCCGTGAACCCAACAACTCCTCCGGCCGGGATGCTCTCCCGGTACCACGTCCCGCGCCGCGTGTCCAGAACGAGCAGGCGGCTTCCCGGAGGCGTATTCATCTGCAGATAGAGATAATACTTGTCGCGGTACGCCGCCGCGATGCTTGTCGTGCTGCCCGGCCGCGAAAGCGAATCCAGGTTCAGCTTCTCGCTCACGTCCGTCGGCGCGCCGCTTCCGTCATAGGCGCACACGCAGTCGCGCGCCTTGTAAAACAGCACACCGTTGACCACCGCGAGGCTCTTTGCGCCCCCCGGCTGCACGCCGCGCATCGTGTACTCCTGAATCCTGTGTGCGCCGCTCGCGGACACATACACCTTGTGCATCCGGTCTTCCTTGAAAAACAGCGGGTAGCCCTGATAATTCACAGCGCCCGTCCACCTGCCATCAGATCCGACGGACGCGGCGTAGCTGTCCGTGCTCACGCCTGCATATTTTCGCCATACGTCGAAGCGCCCGAGCGCGCTCGCGTAGATCTCGTTGACGAGTTTCCCGTCCACCGTTCCGTACTTGCAGCCCCAGAGGCGGTTCTGTGCCTCAATGACATAGTCCATATCCGGGATATCCATCACCGCCTTGACATACCCTTCGGCTGGCGGCGTGTCGTTCATAATTCCATGCGCTTCCGTGGGCGCGTAAGCGTCCAAAACGATGTAGTTTTCTCCGGTGACGAGCACCTCGCGGTATACGCCGTCCGACGGGTTGTCTCCGACATTCAGGCCGGAGTACGTGCCGGGGTCAATGCCGGATACCCTGATATAGTCTCCGGTGGCAAAAGCGCTTCCGATGCCTTTGCATTCCAGCCACATCACCGGCACATCCTGCGCGATCCAGTCTTTCGAAATGTCATTATATATGTAGGGCGTCCTCGTCTCGCGGTCGATGTATGCATCGCCATTTTTGGGCTCTTTCGGCTTCACGAAGTTCAAATAGTGGTATTCGATTCCGTCGACAACCACGACGTGTTTCTCGCCATAGTTCGCGCCTGTCGTGTATACGATTTTCCCGTCCCGGCTGCACGGGCGAATATACCACAATACATAGATGTCGTAGGTCTCCTGCCCATCCGGTCCTGAGCTGGATGTCAGGCTGTGGTCAAGATACGTCCCAGCCGCAGCGGAAAACATCTTTTCCATATTTCCGTGCGTGCCGTCGGCCGTGTTGTACCACACCTTGTCCGGCCAGATGAGCAGGTACGCGCCCATACTCACGAACCGCTTCGAGCCGCCGGCGTACACCAGATCCATGACTTTCTCGTCGCCGGCATAGAAACCACAGGTCTTTGTCGTGCTGTCATATCCTGCGATGTAGTAGAGCTCATTCCCTTTTGATACCATCGCCTGCAGGTTTTGGCCGAAAGCCTGCAGTGTATTTCGCCGCTTTCTTGTCGCCAGCAGCGGGTAATCGTCGCCGCACAGATTCTCCATCTCGTAGAACTCCCCTTCGGGAATCTTGAGGTTGTGGTTGTAGCCGCCGAAGGTATCCGTCACCTGCTGCGAGCGTGCCGTTTCCTGAATCGTCGGATATGTCGGCATCTGTCATCCCTCCCTCAAAACCGGAATGTTCCGGGGTCCTTCGCCATGTGCGCGCGGTTATACCAGTTGCGCCAGCGCGAGAACGCCGCGTTGAACAGCGTGATGCTCTGGCTGTATTTGCCCGCCTCGCCGTTTTCGCGGTCGATCATGGCCTGCAAGTAGTTGTTGTACACGTCCTCGTCATACGGGCTGCCGACGAGCAGCTCCGTGCTCATGCTCGTGTTCTCGCCGTAGCCGTCGAACGTCTCCGTGCCGCCCTCGTGCGTGCAGATCACTTCCTGCCAGATCATCCCGTCAAGGCGCGACAGCCACCGGATCTTTATGTCCTGCGAATACTGGTTCGGCCGCAGGGCGTCCACCATCGTGATCGCGTCCGAAATCGTCATAGTCTCCGCTCCTTATACTGAAAAAGGGAGGCGCGTTTGCCGCCTCCCTTTGGTTTACTCTGCCTGCTGTGCGGCCGCCGTCGCTTCGTCCACGAACGCCTCGAAGGCGTCCCGCGCGCGCTCGGACCGGCGGATCTCGTCGGCGATGTAGCGCGGCACCTTGGACTTCTTGCCCTTCGGGATCAGAAAATTCTTGCCGTTGACGCTCACGAACAGGTTCGGGTCTTCCTTCGCGCCTGCGCGCGGGATGAAGATCTCCTCCAGCTCATACGGATCCGGCAGCTTTTCAGCCACAGCCGCAGCCTCAGTCTTCTTTTCGGTTGCCATGGGTACGCTCCTTTCTCACATCAGCCGGAGACGCCGCAGCGCCTCCGGCCGTATTGGGTTTGCCTCAGTTGGCGGCGTCCGTTGCGCTGTAAGCAGACGTGCTCATCACGCGCAGCAGGCGCTCGGTGTACAGCACGGTCGCGCCGTTGGTCTCGAACTTGTAGCCGATGGTGCTGAACTGGTTCAGCGGGCCGCCGATCTCGGACTTGTCGTGAACGATCATCTCCAGCGCGCCGCCCTCCGGATCGATGATGCCGAAGGCGTCCTTGCCGAAGAAGTAGGTCGCGTAGGTCGCGCCTTCGCTCTTATTCTTGTAGCCCGTGCCGGTCAGGACAGGCGCGAACGTGTTCTCGATGAAGCGCACGCCGTGCAGCTCGCCGATCTCGCCGTTGTAGATCTCGTCCGGCTGGGCGTACTTGTGCGCCTCGATCCACTCGGTGGACTTGCGCAGGTCGTAGGCGACGGACGGATGGATCACGGCGTAATACTTGCCGTTGATGGTCGGCACGCGGTCCTTCTTCATCTTCGTGACCGCCTTGGCGATCATGTCCGGCGTCAGGTAGGCGTAGCCGTCAGCAGCGCTCGTGCCGCCGCCGGCACCCATCTCGGCGCAGGAGGTCGGAGTGGAGATATACGCGCCGGCCGCGCTGATGTTGTCGCAGTAGAGCACGTTCGTATTGGTCAGCAGCGCGTCGCGGATGAGCTTTTCCTGCGTCTCTGCGGCGCTCGCGCCCATCTCCTCGGTCGCGCCGAGGATCACGTCGTCGTAGGCGCGCAGCTCCAGACGGTCGGTGATGCTGGTGTACGTGCCGTACTGGTTGATGCTGCCCTCGAGCTTGGTCACGCCGAACTTCTGGCCAGTCGGGATCACGCCCTCGGTCAGCTTGCCGGCCTTGTCAAAGGTGTTCCACTTGCGCCATTCCACGGTGCCGCCGTGGTTCTTCGGCAGCGCCTGCTTCTTGCCAAACTGCGCGTAGAACATCTCGGCACGCGCGTTTTCGAGCAGCTCGGTGTCGTAAAACGTTTTCAGCTCCGGCGCAAGCGTGTGCGTCGCGTCGAACGCAGTCGTCGTACCGGACGATGCGTTTACGTAGTTGCCGGTCGCGTTGACCAGCGTGCCCGCGTCCGCGAAAAGCTGCAGACCGAGCTTGGTAATCAGATTCATGATCATAGGTATTGCTTCCCCTTTCAGTATTCCGTTCGGGGATCGCCTCCCTGCGCGTCAGAACGTGCCGGGATAGAGCTTCTCCCCGTTCGCCGCTGCGCTGCGCATGCGGCGCTTGATCTCGTCGCGTCTCGCGCGCGACATCGTCGTCGGGGCAGAAATGGATGCCGCCTGGGATGCGCTGCCGTTCTCTGCCGGCCTGCGCTGCCCAGCCTGGATGCTGTTGCTGATCTGCTGCGCGGTCTTCTGCGCTGCCACCTGCATCGCCGCCGTCTGGATCTCCTTGCGGTGCACAGCAAAGTAGGCGTCCTCCACGCTGATCAGGCTGCCCGGCGCGGTCAGCCGCGCGAAGACCGGGTTCTCCAGCTCCGTCTGCAGGTCAAAGCCCGGATACATCTCCTGCAGCTTTGCCGCCTGCTGCACCAGCCCGTCGAAATGCTCCTGCAGTCTGCGCTGCTCAAGCGTCTGCTCGTTCTGGTGCTCCAGCAGTTTGTTGCGCCGCTCCAGCTGGTCGATGCGCATAGCCTCCTCGACGGGGATGCCGAGCTCGTCCGCCCGCTCCTCGTAGTACGCCTTGTCCTCGGTCACAGCCTTGTTCAGCGCCTGCACGTCCAGCTTGGAGATATCCTCCGCGTCGATGCCGTACTTGCGCGCCATCAGCTCCAATGCCGGCGTCAGGTCCTTGAGCGCCTGCTCGGACTTCTTCGACTTTGCCAGCCGCTTCTGCATCATCTTCTGCGCCTGCTCGTTGTACTCGGGATCTGCCATGATCTCGTCCCACGTCAGGCGCTTCGGCATTTCCTGCCCATCATCGGTGCCATTTGCAGCGTCGTCCTGCGTCTGCGCCGCCTCTGCCGCTGCCCCGTCGTCACGGTGCATGGCCGATACGCGCGCCTTCGACCGCTTGCTGATCTTGTCCGCCGGGACACCAAGCCCGGTCAGGATGCGCTCCCCGGCGTCGGGAGCCGTTACGCCCGCAGCGCCCGCACCATCTGCGCCTGCTCCCGCTCCGGCAGAGCCTCCGGCCGCGCCACCCGCGCCGCCTTCGCCGCCAAAGATCTGCAGGCCGTACATGGCCAGCGCCCGAATGTCAAATCGCATAAGGATGCCTCCGTCAAAAATCTGTGGTAGGCCACGACCCTGTCAGCCGCCCGCCGGAGTTGCACCGGCACTTGCAGTCCATCGCAGCAGCGCACCTCGCAGCGGCATAGATACCCACGCAGCAGTCTCCCGCTGCGTGGGTGCCAAGAGAAAAGGAGATGGGAAAATGGGAAAAGAAAGGAGGTACACACGCGAAAGCCCCTGCACCCTCGCACCTCCAGCATACAAAAAGGCCGAGGGCTTTCTCTATCCCTCGGCCTCGGATCTCTGAAAATTTTTTATCCGCGCACCTCATAGCGCACGCGCTCCGGGTACATCTGCCGCAGGATATCGAATCCAGCGCAGATCTGGTCGCAGATCATCTTCGCGCACGCGCGCCATCGTGGCGACGCAGCGCACACGATCTCTGCGTGCCCGCTGCCCAGCTCCACGCGCGATCCGCGTGCCTGCCCAGCGGCGTCCATGTTGCCCACGGCGGCCGCCAGCGTGTACACAAGGATCGTCACCGCCGCGCATACGATGTCCTGCCCCGCCTCGGCAAAGCCCGCGTGCCCGTCGGCCGTCAGCCGAAGCCTCATCCGGTCGTATACAATCTCGATCATGCCTTGCTGCCCCCCTTGACCACGGCTCCGCCGCCCGGCTGGGCAGCGTTCGCGCTCGCCTCCCGTGCCTTCGCGGCGATCGGGTGCTCGTCCGCCTTGATGCCGGAGATCTCGTCGCTTTCCTGCATCTTCGGTGCGGCGCTTGCGCCTGCGCCCGCCTGTGCCGGCATGGCGATGCCCATGTCCGCCGCGATGCCCTGCACCATGTCCGGCCGCGCAATCTGCGCCAGCGACAGCGCCAGCTGCTGGTACTGCTGCAGCCGCTGCGCCAGCACGCCGTTGAGCTGGATCTTCTGCATCACGCCGTCCTTGCCGTCAAAGTCCATCATGTCCAGGCACGCCAGCGCCTGGTCCGTCATCTGCGGATTGAAGAAGCCCATCTGGAAAAACTGCAGCGCCAGCTCGTTCTGGCTCACGCGGGTGTACACGTTCTTCTTCTGCGCCGACACCTTGATATCGAACACCGGCAGCCGCATCCCCATGTCCGCGCCGAAGGCCATGCCCTGCGCCTGCGGCTGCAGCCCCTGGTTGCTGTAGGATACGAACTGCTCCATGCCAAGCTCGCCAACGATCCGGAAGGACCGCGGCAGATCGTAAAACTGCCGGATCAGCTCGATGCACAAATTCACGATTTTGCTGTATGCGCGGTATGCTGCCAGTGTGCTGTCCCGGCTGCCCTTGCCGCTTGCCTCCTGCAGCGCGGCGATGGCGCTCGCCGCCGTCACGCCGGAGGTCACGTTGCCGGTCGCCGTGTCCGTGTTGCCGCTGGTCTCGCGCAGCTCGTTCACCATCGTGCTCCACACGTTGATATAGTTTCCGGGCAGCGCGTTGTAGTCGATCGGGCGGATGCTGTCCTGCCCGAGGTTGCCGTCCACGTGCACCAACGGTTTTTCCGTGTCCAGCAGCTCCTGCTCGTTCACGCTCCCGTCCTCGCGCATAAAGTAGCGCGGCGTCGCGCCCACCACGGCGTTGCGCACGAGGCTCGTGCCGAGGCTGTCGATGGCCGTCTGCGGGTTGCGGCAGATATCCACGTATCCATAGCCGCACGGCGAGCCCTCGACCGGGAACAGCGCGTCGAACACATACGGGTAAAGCCCGTGATCGTACAGCCCCCGCTCGCGGTACTCCGGATCGTTTTCCGTCGCGTACAGCACGATGTCGCCGATGTACTTGCAGTAGTGCAGCACGCCGCCGCGATGGTAGTACACGTCGATCACCGTGCTCTTCCGGTCGGTCGGCACGTTGTCGTCGTACAGAAACTTGGATGCATAAAAGTCGTTGCCCTTAAGCTGCCCGCGCAGCTGGGGGTACTGCTCCTCGAGCGCCTCATTGTCCATCAGCTCCGTGTGGTACACGTACCGGCTCTTCTGGATGTCCGTGATGCCCGGCTCCCAGAAAAGGTTGAGCACGTTCACGCGCTCGATCGAGATGTCGCCGAGGCCGCCGAGCTTGCCGCTGTCCCACGTGATCTTGTACACGCACGTGCCGTACTTCATCTTCGCCCACATCGCGTCGCTCCAGGTCGCGTCGAAAGCGTTCTGCTCCAGCACGCACGGCACGATTGCCGACAGCATCTTTGCTTCCTGCTTGTCGCCTTCCTCGCGCGGCAGGATATTCGGCTCTGGGTACGATTCCACCGCGTCCGCGTGCTTGTTTACGATCACGTTGTGCAGCCACGAGCTCCGGCTGCGGAAGCCCCTGTACATCTGGTTCCCGGCCTTCTCCTCCTCCGGCTGGTTGTGCAGCTTCCACCACTGCTCGGCCGCGATCATGCGCCGCTCGGTGCTTGCCTTGCCCACCTTGTACTCGTGCAGCACGCGGGAAAATTCCTGCAGTTGCTCGCGCGTGATCACGTCCTCCGGCGGCATCACCTGCCCGCCGAGCGCCTGCGCCTCCGTTCCCGGCTGCGTGCCGCTGATAGCGATATTGTCCATACTTACCTCCCGTTTTTATCACCAGATCGCGCCGTAGCGCCCCGGTTTTTTCATCTGATTCAGCGGATCGGACAGCACCGGCTCTTCCTCCGCCGCCAGCATCGGCTTCACCGGCCGCGACATACACAGATACCGCCACTCGTCGCTTACGTGGTCCTCCAGCGTCGTGTCCAGATCCTCGGGGTTCGTCCGGCTGTACATCATCAGCGGCACCGTGCGAATGAACGCCTTGCACGTGTCGAAAACGTACATCCGCGCATATCCCTGCGCGTCGAACTGTAACCTGTAGTGGCACTGCATCCAGCCCGGAACGCGTTTGTTGTCCCCCGGCGTGAAGTACACGCGATACCGCGCCGCCGTGTCCGCGATGCTCTCGCCGCGCGATGCGTCCCAGATTGCCGGGTCCGCCACACCCGTGATCTTCCGGCCCTTGAGCCATGGGTGCGTGTCCTCAATCTCCGCGATGCGCTTGAACTGCTCGTCCGGCGGCCACTTCACGCCCTCGTTCGGCGTCTCCGTGCAGCCATACAGCTCCATGATGCGGTACAGCACGCCGTCATAGTCCATCGCCCACCATGCGCAGGAAAACGGCTTGCCGTAGCCGAAGTCGTAGCTGCGCAGGATGTGCCATCCCCGGCACGCTCCGGCCGCGATGTCGAACGGCCTGATCACGTGGCACCACCGGTGCTGCGCCCGCAGCTCCTCCGGGTCCGCGTCCACGCCCGCCTCGTGCGCCGCCATCAGATCCGGCTCCGTGCGGAAGTCCTCGAAAAACTGTCCCTCGAAGATGTCCCACGAGCCTTCCAGCCATGCCGCGCGCAGCTTCGGCGGCAGGTTCTCCAGCTCCGCAATGTATTGCGGCTGCGCTGCCATCAGCGCCTTGTTGTCCGTAACCAGCGCCTGAATGAAGCTGTAGTCCTCCGGCCGCTCCGCCCCCTCGAAGCGTCGATCCACGAACAGCCGCTTGAAGTACCCGTGCGACGGTCCCCCCGGGTTGAGCGTGTAGTACGTGCGCTTCGGGAAGCCGTTCGTGCCGCGCACACAGGCGTTGATTTCCTTGATCCACGCCTCCATCAGCTGTCCGGCCTCGTCGATGAAGATCACATCGTATTCCGCGCCCTGGAAGTGCCCCAGATCCTTGTCCGTATCGCAGTACCCCAGCGCCAGCGTGCTGCCGTTGTAAAAGCGGAATTCTTTGGTCGATTGGTTGTAGCGCGCCACGCCCGCCAGCTCCGGCACCAGAAATTTCACGTGGTTGTTGCGCAGCTCGTCCAGCGTCCGGCGCACGATCAGCATCTTGATCCCTGGATACTCGCACCCCAGGATCTTTGCCTTCGTCCGCACGGACCAGCTCTTTCCGCCGCCGCGCGCACCGCCGTAGGCCACGTGCCGGTGCGTGTCGCGCAAAAAAGCGTCCTGCTTGCTGCTGATCTGGCTTGCGTCCACTAAAATCATTGCTTGTATTCCTCCGGCAGGCCGACGATCTCCAGCACCTCCGGCGCGCTGCTGCCGCTGTCCAGCTTCCTGCGCTCCAGCTCCAGCCGCTCGGCCGCGATGCGCTGCGCCTCGGCCTGCGCCTGCGTCGGGATGCCGTACAGATCGCGCACCAGCCCCGTCAGGTCCTTCAGCACGCCCGTCAGGTCCTTCAGCGCCTTGGTGTCCACCTTCTGGCATGTCTGCTCCTCCGTCCACTGCCGCTCCAGCAGCAGCTTCCCGTCCGGCGGCAGCTCGCCGTCTTCGGCATCCTCGTCCGCCACCGGCACGGCATACTTCTCGCGCCGCTCGACCAGATAGCGGTTAAACTGCTCGCCGTCGCCGATCGCGCGCATTGCCACGTCGATCGCGCCCGTCGTCGCTGTGATCAGACGCGCGAGCCGGTCGGCCTCGTGGCTGCAGGCTTTTTTGTACGCTTTTTGTTGTACATCTGCGGCGAACTTTTTCCGTTCTTTTGTCCACCCATCACGTGCAGCGACGATCTTGATCTGGCTGATGCTGATGCCGTACTTCTCAGCCAGCTTCGCGTAGCTCGTCTTTGTGGTAACATATTCCATTTTCAAAGCGTCCCAGTCCTGATGCGCCATGCCCATACCTCCATGTTCACAGCATACAAAAAGCCCGCTGGGATTTCTATCCCAGCGGGCAAAGCGTTTAAATTTCGTCGATATGTATTGACTTGCGGAAAATATTGGTGTATACTATTGACGTATATGCGCATGCGAAAATCTCGCTCAATTTCCACCTCAGAAAACCGTCCCCACGGAACCAAGGAAGAAACAGAACAGGAGGTACTTACCATGCTGACCATGCCGATTTTTATAGCCATTCCGCCTGGCAATACCATCGCAATGCTCATCACCGGGCTCGAGAACGCCATCGCCACGCTGGCGGCTTTTCTGGCAATCATTGCCGCGCTCGAAGACCTGAGTAAGCACAATCGCAGATAGACCAAGACCCATTCGCATGCGCATAAACTAATTTATTTTATCATGGCATCACCCCTGTGTCAACCCCACATTTCCGCATTCGTCCGTGATCCGCACCGTGATTCTGGGCTTTGCCTTGTCCAGCGCAAAGCGCGACGTGAACGCCTGTATGTACTGCCAGCCGTCGTCCTTCAGCACCCCGCACATCACCAGCGCGTCCTCGATTACCTTGACGCCAAACGCCGCGACGTTCGATTTGTCCCGCAGCCGGTTCGGCTCGAAGAACGTGTAGGTGATCTCCACCGGCTTCGTGAACTTCACCCCGCGCAGCTGCGACCGGATCGCCCACGCGGCGATTTCCTGGTTGTTGTGTTTCATCTTCGCGCCCACCTGCGCGTGTCTGCGGCAGGCGTCGGTGTACTCGTTCATTCCCGGCAGCCTCGTCGGGATCACAAACTCCGCCGTCACGTCAGCTCACCGGCGTGCTCGCGGATAAACTGCATCGCGGTTTCCCAAAGTGTAAAGCGATTCGGATTCCCGTCCACGTCCACCAGATAGTAGCCGTCCATCCGCTGCAACTTCACGCAGGACGCCGTTTTTCCGGTCTCTGCGCCTCCGGCCACGCCGGACGTGATATCTGTGCGCTTCGCGGTTCGCTTCGGGTCTCGCGCCGAAATTTCCGCCCCGCACGCGGCGTAGCCAGCCAGATCGACGTAGGTGTCCGGCTTGCTGCCCGCTTTCGCGCGGGCGATCTTTAACAGCGCCATCATCATGGCCACGTCCTTCGGCGTGACGTCCGTGCCGGTGTATGCCGTCCACAGCGCCGCGATCACGGCGAAGTTATCCTCCGGGCTGCCGTAGTCTTCTTCCCGGCTGCCGCACACGCATTCGGCGGCGGCCTTCAGGGTGTCCAGTCTGGTCATCGTTTTATCCTCCTATGATGTCGATCTCGTACTCGTCTCGCAGCACGCGGATCAGGTCGGGCGCTGATACATAGCCGTCCCGCACACTCTCCGACAGCGCCTCGACCTCTCTCCAGATGCGCTGGAGCTGCTCCGCGTCCATGCCTTCCTTATCCAGAAGCGCGGTAAAAAAGATCGCCAGCGTAACCCGGCAAGCATCAGCCGTTGCCGCATCCTTTGCGCGCTGCACGTCCGCCATTGTTGCCGGTCTCCGGCGTGGGTTAATTCTCTTTTGCATCGTCGTCATTCCTTTCGCACGCCGTAGCCACAAAAGTCGTCCGGACCTTCGCGGTCGAGGTGGACTGAGCACCATCCCAGCCGCGGCTTATTGTAGGATCGGCAGTGACGGCAGTGCACCACCGGCGCAACGTCGGCAGCGGGCAGGTTCTGTACATATTCCAGAACCGACTCAATGCCAAAGATAAAATGCTCATTCGCGCGCTCCTTGTCGCAATGGTCTTTCCGGATTGGGAACTCCATTATCGCTGCGCGTTTGACGTATTCATCCATTTTCCTTCCTCCTTTCATCCGCTTCTTTCAGCGCTTGAAACACCATCACGTAGACCTCCGTCGTCATTCTATCGCTCGTGATCGGTATCAGCGGCGCGATGTAGTGCCAGCAGTCCATGTAGGTCAGGTCAGGCATCATTCAATTCCTCCAGTTTCATAAAACACGCCCAAAATGTGTTCATCTTCTTCCCGCTATGGTGTCCAAACAAGGGCTTTTGCCCAATCGCATTCCATACATCTTTTGCAGGTATGTCGTATTCCGACCACTTGAATATCAGAACACCATCATATTTCAGGACGCGCATACATTCAGCGAAACCGTCATGAATCATCTGTGGCCATGTATTATCCAACTTCCCATACTTCTTGACAAGCCATGCCGTTTCCTTTGCACCCGTTAAATGTGGCGGGTCAAACACAACCAGTGGAAAAGACTCGTCCGGAAACGGCAAGTTTGTAAAATCGCACAGGACATCGGGGGCAATTTGCAACGAACAGTTCCCTGCGTTTTTCCACAGATTGTGATACTCCTCTCTGCGTTTGTCGCAATATACGGCTGCTGGGTGGTTTTTATCAAACCACATTGTTCTAGCACCACATGTAACATCAAGTATCTTCTTGTCCATCGCTCACACCCCACTCCCAATTTTCGGAGCGCTCACACGCGACGCACGTGATATCATCATAACCGCAAGGCTTATCGTGCACGCATGTATGGCAGTCTCCATACTCACGCAGCTGCTTGTCCATGCGCTTGATGCGCTCCGCCGCCTCCCGCAGCAGGTCGCAGCCGTGGATGCCGTAGTTATGCTCGTATTTGCAGCCGAGGCACACGAGCGGTCCGGCCTCCGCCGCGATCCTGCGCAGAGCATCCGCCAGCTCAGCGTTTGTCATCATCGCTTTCTCCTTCCCCACAGGTTCGCAGATTATCATTCAGCGCTACCAACCGACCTGTCCTACCCAGCGCTACCACCTCGCGCAGCCATTCCGGCGCAGCGCCAAGCACGCAAGCCGCCATACGCAGTACAGTCTCCTCGGAAAATACCCGCGCGTATTTCTCCGGCGCGCGTTCCAGATCCTCGTAGGCTTTGAGCTTCTCCCACACCTGTCGTTGCGCACAAACGTTGTTATACGGGCACGACAGCTCTCGGCACTGAGCAATGTCGCAAAAATTGCCGTCAAACGTCAGTCTCTCCATGTCACACCCCCGCATCCTTCATCGCCTCCACATAGCGCCAGCTTTGCGGTGCTTTAGTAATCGCCACCGGAACCATGCAATTTTCATCATATATACATGCTGTGCTTTCGTACCCGCTTTTGCTGCATGATTTGCATTTTCCCTGAGTGTGAAATTCTGTCAGTTCCTTCGGCGTATCGTAGATCTTTAGGTCGGAGATGCGCCAGCCGTACAGCCACTTGCCGTCAGCGTAATTCTGGAAATCTTCCGGGTGCATACACGCACGGTCAAGGCCAAAATCGTTCCAACGCGCGTAGTCCTCATGGCGGAACGAGAAAATCGTATCATCGTCATACTCGTCGATGCGGTCACAGGTAAACTCCCCAATGACCTTGCCATTTCCTATGGCACCACCCACCGGGATTGCCGCAGTGACATCCATGCAGGCAATCAGGTTTGTGCCTGTCTGGTTCTGCATAAACGCAAGGTGCTTGCCCTGTGTGCAGTAGATGTAGCACTTAAAAGGCGTGTCCAGTTTCGGGCGCGTCTTGCGCACCTCAATCGTCTTTTCACCGCTGGCAATCTTTCCGCACCACTTTGGGCGGATGCTCAGCATGACAGCCTTACTCATCCTTCATCGCCTCCAATTCTTTCTCCTCCTTCCGGCAGCACCATCAAGCGCCCTTCCTTGTCTGCTTCCGCCAGCTCGCGCAGCCGCTCAGCCGCAACGCCAAACGCCGAGACCAGTCGCGACTTTGCCATCAGTTTCGCCCCTAAAACGGCGTCGTTGACTTCCTCCGGCGTCAGCCCCGTGTCCTCGTAGGCGGCAAGGCGCGCCTTGAGGCGATTGCGGCAGTACAGCGCGGTGCAGTCAACCATCGGCTTACCATGCTTACCCGCCCAATCCGCTTCACATTTCAGGCAGTCCATCATTGCCTGTCCATCGGTATCGCGCTTCGTCAATCGTTCCATCACTCCACCTCCTGCATCCAGAACTCGCGGCAACAGCCAGAGCATTGACGCTGTGTGGTTGCGCAGTCACCTTGTGTGTTTCTGTGCGACGCGGAAACCATGCAGGGGCATAGTTGTAACACACCATCTTCAATCTTTGCCTCTGGCCACTGCTCCAGAAACACATCCTGTCGCGTCTTGCGCGGATGCTCCCGAGACCACTGTTCCACCTCTGCAACGGTTTTTTCAAGAAGCTCAATGGCGTTATAACATTTGTCGCCGTGGTACTGGCACTTTGCGCAATCACTGGACGATCGGCACATCCGTCTGAATTCGCTAAAAAATTCTACTGTGTCCATATTCACACCCCCGCGTGCTGCAATTCCTTCAGTGCCTGCTGCATAAACGACAACTGCTGCTGCAGGTCATTGTTTGTGCGGGCCGCCGATGCCGCCTGCCGGTTCGCGCCCAGCACCTGCTTCTGCAGCTTGTCGCACCGTACTTCGGCTTTTTCCCGCAGCTCATGCTCCTGCTCGGCGTAGTCTGCCAGCCGCTGCACCGCGTAGCGCGCAGCCGGACTAAAGTCCGCGCCGGAGCGCGGCCGGTTCAGCATCTCTCTTACCTGCTCCACAGCGCCGGCCGGAAGATCGTCCGCGCGCTTTCGTTCTTTTCCTTCCATCATTGGTCTCCTTCCTCGTCATCGTCGTATTTTGTCATCACGGCGCGGTACAGCTCGCAGCAGGTGAATGCGTCCTCGCAGAAGATCCGCATATGCTGCTGCAGCTGGTTTCGGTGGCGAAACATCGTCGCCACCGTCGTCTCCGGCGCGATCCCTTCGCAGCAGATGCGCCCCGCGCCGTCGTCATACAGGTAAAAAGGGCACTTAACATACACCTGCCGGTAGCTACCGCTCGGCACGCGCCCCACCCGCCTTTTCGTCCGGCTGTGCAGGCCGCTCCCGCAGATACGTATCAATGGCCAGCGTTACCGTGTCCGTGCGCACGTCGCGTCCCTTGCTGCGCCAGAGCCGGATAAACGGCAGGTCTGCAAGGCGCATCCCCTCCGGCAGCTCGTCCAGATTCCGGCCCTTCGGCATATCCGCCTGCACAATCAATCTGTTTTTCGTCTCCAGCACGTCAGGCCGGACAGCTTCCGGAGGCGTCACGTCGGTCACAGGCTGCACCTCTGGGGTTCTTTCTTTTACCTTTCTTTCTTCAGAAATATAGGGTACTGTATAGGTACTGTACGGTACTGTACTGTATAGGGTCGTTACGTCAGCGTTACGTAACGCTGCGCGTTCGCTCGCGTCACGCGTTACGTCAGCGTTACGCTGCGTTACATCGTCACGCTCCGTCACGCTTTCCGTCACGCACATTTGCTTGCGCTTGTCGCGGTATCTCTGCGCGCGCTCCCGGTTCTGCGCCTTTGTGATCGCGCGCTTGTCCACCAGATTACCGACGTAGTCATACCACTCGTGGATCATCAGGGATGTGCCGTCGTCGTCCACGAACCCCGCTCCGACCAGTGCGTCCACAAATGCGTGCGGGTCTTTGCCCGTGTATCCGCCGGCCTCTGCGATCTCGTCGGCGCCAAACGGGGAAAGGTCCCCGTCCGGCGCGTTGTCGATTGCCCAGAGCCACAGCATACACATATGGCCGACGGCCTGCGGCGTCTTGATTTTGAGCAGGCGCTTGAACCGCATCGTCTTGCGATTCGTCGGCAGCGTCTGATGCAGTTCGATCCATGCCATGTGCTCCGCCCTCCTTAATACGGCAGATCCCCGCCGTCAGTGTCATCTGCGTATGTGACGTTGTCGTATGCGCTCACCAGCGCGTCGAGCCGCTCCATGTCGGCCTCCGTCGGCTGCACGGTGACCGGGCGCGCATCGTATGCAGCAGGCGCTGTTTCTGCCTCTCTGCGCTTGCTTCCGCCGAAGTAGACGCTGTCCGCCACGACCTCGGCGCTGCGGCGTTTGTTGCCGTCCTTGTCCGTCCAGTCACGGATCTGCAGGCGGCCGCTCACGGCGGCCATATCGCCCTTGGAGAAGTATTTGTCGACGAACTCCGCCGTGTGCCGCCATGCCACAACGTCGATAAAATCCGTCTGCTTCTCGCCGCCGTCCCTGCCGCTGTAGTCCCGCTCGACCGCAAGGGAGAAGGACGTCACCGACGTCCCGCTCCCTGTCTGCCGCATCTCCGGGTCGCGCGTCAGGCGACCCATGATCACGATCTTATTCAGCATCGCCGATCACCTCGCCCGTTTCCGTGTCCACGGTCGTGCTGTCGATCTCCTCGCCTTCGGCCTCGAAGACCGTCTCGTCCGGCACGGCGTACATCTCGTCGCTCAGCTCGGCCTTGATCGTCTCGTCCTGCGCCACACCGCGCACGAAATCAGACTTCAGCGGCGCATACTTCAGCGCGCGCTTGAGCACGGTCTTCTTGGCCATCTCGTCGAAGTTGGAGCGCCACGGGCTCGATCCGCTCCCGTAGCTCTTGCTGTAGCGCTGCGCGTGCCGCTGCACATCGTCCACGCTCATCACCTCGAAGCCATAGCCGCCGTCCTTTGTTTTAAACATCGCGTAGTAGGCGACGGCCTCTCCGCGGTCGGCCTTTGCCGGTACGTGCCGCAGCTTCGGGTCCATGCCCAGCTCATACTCGAACACATCGTTCTCATACACCGTGTGCGCCTGGATCACGCTCACCTCGCCGCTGCGGTAAGCAAGGTCGATCAGGCCCTTGTATCCGAGCTGGAACTGGCATTCCATCTGCCCGTGGTTGCGGTACGGCAGCAGGTACGCCTGCCCCAGCGCCGTGTTCGGCTCCACGCCAAGCTGCGCGGCCGTCATCATCGCCGCGAGAAAAGACTGCGGAGAGCACTCGGCCAGCTTCGGCGTGGACGACAGCGCTGAGAGCACCATGCGCGTGAACCGCTCCGGCGTGATCACGCTCGGCAGCGCCTTCTTGATCGCGGGCTCCATCGCCTTGATGTATGCCTGCATCGTCTTCTTCTCGGCTTTCGCGGCGCTCATCTGGCCGCCCTGCTTCTGGATCAGATTCTTTTCCATGTTTACTTACCCTCCATAGATTCCTGCAGCGTCTGCTGCTCGTACAGTTTATAGATCATGTGTGCCGCGTAGCTGATCGCCTGCGTCAGCGCCAGCTCGCTGCTGTCTTTGCGCTTCGAGTATGCGCTGCCGGCCTTCACTCCGTCGTGTTCCAGCAGCAGGAAGACCTGCTTGCCCGATGTCAAAAGCCGCAGCGCGTACCCATCTTGCCCCCTCTGCTGTGCGCCCTTCGGCTCCGGCGGCTGCGCCGTTTTCGGAGGATCCGGCGCGAGGAAAAAGTTCTCCGGCACGCCATACGTGGCTGCCAGCAGTTTGTTCGCCGCCCGGCTCATCTTCCCGGAGTGCAGCGCGTTGCTGATGAAGCTTTTACCGTAGCCCAGAGTCTCGCTCACGACCGTTTGGCCGCCGTTCTTGCTGCAAAACAGGCGCAGCCGCTCAGGGCTGATCTGAACCGTGTTTCCCTGTCTGTTCATGTGTTTTCCCCTTTTCTTTTTTATGGTTGTTTTTTCACATATTCTCGTTTTTCGTGGTTTTCGCGTATGTAGCGCAGGATATCGTTGTCGCGCTGCCGTGCCAGATTTGCCGCGTCCCTCCCGCGCCGGAATGCGGCGTAGCGGTCACAGCGTGCGTGGCATCCGGGATACCGGCCAGGGCACTCCCTGCATGGTGTCGACGGCGTCATCGGCTAGTCACCCAGAACGGCCGCGCCTGCGACGTCTTGAAGTATTCGCGCGGGATCGCTCCGTGCGCCGCCTCCCATTTTTTGCGGTCGAAGGTGCTGCGCTGCTGCGTCTTCCACGAGATCGCCACATCGCCGCACAGCCCCTTTTCCGCCGTGCCCATAAACTGCTGGATGGTCGCCGCCTGCTCCGCCTGCAGCCGCTTGAGCTCGTCGATCTGCTCGCCGAGCGCCGTGTAGCTGCGCACGGCCGACTGCACCGCGCCGAGGTCGCACGTCTCGCCGTCCCTGCTGTCGGGATAGAGCGTGCGCAGCGCCTCCGCTGTCGCGTCCGTTCCGTCCACAGGCGGTTCTGCCCCGCTCCGTACATACTGCCAAAACTCCCGCTCGGCAGCCGCCAGAGCCGAAATTTCGCCCTCGTCTCGCTCCACGCGAAACCAGTAAAATCCCCGCCCGAAGCACAGCACCGCCAGATACCATACCGGCGCGCCCGTCACCATCATGTAGTGCATGATCTGGCAGTACCACACCGCCGGGAATTCGCCCTCTGCGCACTGCTTCGGGATCTCGAAGCTGGACGTTGTCTTGCATTCCAGCCCCGCGTTCTCGCCGATCACCATGCGGTCCGGCAGCGCGTGCGCGAAGGGATAGTCGCTGTTGACGAGAAAGTGGTTTTCCCGCCGCACCCGCTTTCCGGTCGCCTCGGCGAAACGCTTTGCCACATAGTCCTCCAGATCGTGTCCCAGCCGCACCGCCTCGCGGTCGCTGATGTCCTCCGGTGTCACGCGGCCGGTCTTCTCGGCCCACAGCGCGTAGGGCGAGCTGTATTTGTTCAGCCCGAGGATCGTCCCGGCGTCGCTGCCGCCGATGCTTTTGCGCCGCTCTGCGTGCCATTGCTCGTCCGTCATGCCGACGGTCGTCGTCTTCGTGATCATCTGCGTTTTCTCCTCCCTCTGTTCTTCGCGCCGCCGCCTGCGCTGCGCATACGCATACGCATGATCTCGCTCCCGTGCGGCGTTTTGGCGAATGCTTCCGGCGTGATGTGCTTCGGGCATCCGTATCCCGGCGGGCATCCGCGTGACTGACGCATCTGCAGAATGTACAGGCACACCCTTGCGCTCGCAGCCGGCGTCGAATCTTGCAGCGGCCTGTAGTGTGCGCAGGTGCTGCAGTATCGGCTCTGTGGCAGCCCTCCGTGGATGTAGATGTCACCGCTCACGTCTCCCACGATGTTACCTCCTGCACGCATTCCGGGCAGCCGACAATGTTGCCCCACTTGTCCTTGTAGTAGCTGTCCGCCTCCTCGCCGCACACCGGGCAGCGCGGGCAGCTATATGCCGGCGGCTCGACCGGAGGTTCAACGTTCAGCGCGTAATGGATCATGTTTTCACCACCCCGCTTTGGGTCTCGTGATTCATGGTTGTCCTCCTTTGTTTTTTACATAGCCACCGCATCAGCGAGTGCGGCCATTGTCTCAATTTTCCCGGGCACTGCATACTCCGGGAGGTTCGCTGCCACAACGGCCGCAGCCATCGGCGGGCAGACGGCATTGCCGCATCTGGCTACTTGCTGCGTCTTCGGGTATGGCTTTCCGGCCGCATCATGGTCGATGATGTAATCCGGCGGAAAGCCCATGGCGTTGTACAGCTCTCGAGGCGACAGCATCCGCAGGCCAATGCCCGCGATATAGTACAGCGCCCCGCCGATTGGCAGGAGCAGCAGGTCATTCGTGCCCAGTGCGTAGCCACAGTACCGGTTCAGCAGATCGCGGATCTGCGGCCAGTAGTGAAGCCGCTCGGATGTGCCGATTTTACAAAGCACTGCCTTGCAGCAGCCAAACACGCCGCCCGCTGTCTGTGTCGGCAGCGGCTCCGACGGCCGTGTGCCGACTTCGTCCCGCTTGTACTTGACTACATGTGCAGCAACCACGGCTTCCCGGTCGTGACTCGTGACCGTATGCATCGGGCTTTGCACATCCAACGGCCGGCCGCCGCCGTAATACTCCACCAGATTCGCGCAGGTAAGGCCGTAACGGTTCGAGGCGTCCACCGTGCAGACGGGCTTATCCAGTCCAGCCGCTCGGGCGCTTTCTGTTTTCTCCGTGTGGTACTGGATCAGTGACGGCGATAGCAGCATCTGCCCGCCGCCTCCGCCTGTACGGACTGTGTTCATTGGTTCGGCGGCCGGTGCTCCGACACTGTTGCTGGTGTTCGTCATCGTCAGCGGCGTGAGGACCAGCCGGCAAATGTCACCGGTGTGCTTTGCCGTAATCGTTTTACACGGCTCTTGGCTATCCGTGACGTGCCCACCTCCGGAATGGTTACAATCAACGATGAACGGCGCCCCGGATTTGATCGTGAACTTGTCCACGCCGCGAATAATGCGGCGCATGGTGTTGTCCGCCAGCGGCCGGACGGCGGAAATGCCGTACCGCTCGTGGATTTCATCCTTCGTCGAAAAAATCGAAGGGCACGGCAGCGACCAGTCGATGATCTCCGCGGCGCTGCGCCATGGCAGCAGTTTTCCGCTGTGCACTTCCGCACTGTTTCGCGGGGCGTGTGTGCGCTCCGGCCAGACGATCGCACGTCCGTCGCAGCGGGCAATCAGTACCAGCCGGCGTCTTGTCGTCGGCGCACCGTAGTCGGCTGCCATCAGCTCGCGCCATTCCACGCTATATCCCAGTGCCCGAAGCTGCCCGATGAACTTTTGAAACGTCGTTCCGGCCAGTTTCTTTACCGGCTTTCCTTTGCGCACCGGCCCCCACGTCTGGAACTCTTCGACGTTTTCGAGGATGATTATGCGCGGGCGTACCTTCGCCGCCCAGCGCAGGACGATCCACGCGAGGCCCCGGATTTTGCGGTCAACAAGTGCTGCGCCCTTTGCCTTTGAAAAATGCTTGCAGTCCGGAGAGAACCATGCCAGTGCCACCGGCCGACCTCGGCAGACCGTCTCCGGATCCACATCCCAGACAGATGCCTGGTAATGCTCCGTGTACGGATGGTTCGCTTCGTGCATCCGGATCGCTGCCGGGTCGTGATTGATCGCCGCATTGACGATGCGCCCCAGCGCCAGCTCAATGCCCGTGGACGCGCCGCCGCCACCGGCAAAGCTGTCAACGATGATCTCGCCGTCAAGTGTCTCCTGTGTGCGCAGCATCATGCATCCTCCCCCGCGCCGTTGATTTTCGTGATGTCGCCAAGGTGTTGCATCATGCCACCCCCAGCGCCGTGAAGATCACGTGAAACACCCACCCGGCCAGCACAATGCCGCCGAGGAAGCTCGCACAGACGATGCCGTCCTCGATGCCCCAGACGATGTAGCGGCGCGCCTTTGCCCGCGCACGCGGGTCTCCGAATACCTTCATGTCCTCTCTCCCTCCATTTCGCCGCGCATAAAGCGGATGAACGCCCGCTTAGGGATCTTTACCCGCCGCTTCGCAACAATCACCGGGAAGCCAAGCGCGTATGGGTTCTCCATAGCCTGCTCGTGCAGCGTCCACGCGCTGCAGGCCAGCAGCGGGGCCACGTCCGCGCACGTCAGGATCTCCGACGGCTTCGCGGCCAGTTCTTCCAGTGTCACGGCTCGTCCCCCATTTCCTCCAGATTTTCCAGCGTCACGCCTCTGGCGGCCAGCTCGATGCCCTTGCGCTGCTTGATCCGCAGCTGGTACAGATACGTCCGCCGCCGCGCTCGGTACTGGTCGTACCGCTGCGCCAGCTTCACATACTCGTCCTGCTTCAGCGCGGCGATCTCGGCCTCGACTTCCTCGTCCGTCACGGCCGCGCGCTTCGTGTGCTTTCGCTCCATCGTGCCTTCCTCCTTTTCCTGTACATTTTTTCAGATTCGTGGTATGTTCCCTCTTGGAGGTGGTTTCCTTGAGGAAACGATTGCTTGCATTTTTGCTTGCGTTTTTGCTCTTGCTCTCTCCCACTGTGCTGGCACACAGCGGGAAAACAGATGCCAACGGCGGCCACTACGACCGCTCCACCGGCGAGTATCACTATCACCACGGCTACCCAGCCCACCAGCACTACGACATGGACGGCGACGGCGTCGCCGACTGCCCATACGATTTCGATGACAAGACCGACCACAGCAGCCGGAGCGATTCCGGCAGCAGCCATGCTGTGCAGAGCACGCCGCGCCCTTCGCCCCAGAAATCAGATGATTCAAAGGCGAAACACATTTCTGTCGGCGAGATCGTGGCTTTGGTCATCCTCGCGCCGATTGTAGTGCTGTACGCATTTATGTTCATCGGTGATCCAATCCTCGCCTTGATCGACCGGATCAAAGAAAAGCGCAAGTAACCGACGTAATTCACCTTTTCAAGATACTTTCAGGTGAAAAAAATTTGGTCGATCTGTTCCGGGCTGAGATTCAAAACGTTCTTCAGCGCCAAAACCTCGCCGAGCGAAAACTCCGCGCCTCGCGTTTCGTTGAGCTTCGCGTTAAATCGGCTTAGGCTGATCCCGATTCTTTCGGCTGCATTCGCTTGGGTCATCCCGTTTTCGGTAAGTTTTCCCTTCAACATATTCGCCTGCATAGTATCACCTCCACGCTTTGCGATTCACCTTTTCAGGATACTTTCATTATACGCATTTTTCTCACCTTGTCAAGATACTTTTTGTTGACTTTCAAATTTTTTATGTTATTATTAAGATACAATGTTATGAAAGGAAAACGGCAATGACGATTGGCGAAAAAATCAAATATCACCGAACGTTGCTCGGGCTTACGCAGACGCAGTTCGGGGAACGCCTGGGTGTAAAAAAGAATGCAGTAAGCAAATGGGAATGCGGCCGCGTTGATGATATTCCCGCGTCAAAGGTAAAGGCCATCGCGCAGCTTTTTGATGTCCCTGTCTCTTATTTGATCGATGACGCTCCGCAGGATGACGACGGTATTATTTCTGCGTTTGTCGCAAAAGCCCTCAATCGCGGTGATTGCGCGCAAAAGCGTGTCCTCCGTACAATGGCAGATCTCCCGGACGAGATGTGGCCTGTTGTGGAAACATTCGTCGCGCAAGTAGTAGACGCCACAAAAAAGGAAGGCAACGGTTGAGCCGTGCCTTCCTTTTCCATTACATATTTTCTACAAACGATAGCACTGTCATCAGTTTTCCTTCCGGCAAGCCCTGTAGCAATGCGATGATGCATTTTATTATGTAATCTCGCTTTTTCAAATTACCCCTCTCCCCATAGGTCGTCGACAGATGTCCCCAGCGCCTTTGCGATCCGCAGCGCCAGATACACGCTGGGAACACATTTCCCCCTTTCGATCGCGCTGATCGTGCTTGCCCCGCACCCCACCTTTCTGGCCAGCCACCGCAGGCTGACGCCCTTGTACTCCCGATATTCGCGCACGTAATTCATCATTTGACGCAATCCTATCACATTTTTTCGGCCTCGTGTTGAAAATGTGCAGTATCCTGCACACTTTTTGTTATTTTCTTCAAACACGAGTCAGTATAGATAGAATGCCAAAAAATATGCCATGTAATACAGTGTAATTCAGTGGACATATCCTGCGCAGCATGGTAAAATCAGACGAAGACATTTGAAAGGTGTGGTCTCAATGTGGTGGATGGTGCTGCCTATTGTTCTCACGCTCTGCGCCGTAGCGCTCTCCGGATTCGTCTGTGCGTTCCTCTACCGCGTCGGTGAGATCCATGTCGATCTGGACAAGGATTTTGAGCTGCCGGATCTATCGAAGCGCGATGTTTTTTCGAAGGAGTATTTCAATCTTTTGTACTGGTGTACATATGCAGGTAGATTGGAGGCGGACGTGGAAGACGCAAAAGAGCGCTCCCAATGGCTTATGTGTTTGATCGGCTGCGCCGCTTTCTCCGCCGCAGTGTGCAAAAAGCTGGTTCCGGACTCCGTAAAAGGCATCCTGCTCTATGTCTTTTTGGCTGCGTCAGTTGCGCTGTTTTTTGCCATGTTTTTTGAAGCGAATGCGCTCATCAAGCGCGGGTACTTTCATTTTGATATCCCGTGGTATGGCTTTGACTACGAGGAAGAATCAGATGCAGATCGGCAGCACCGTATCCCTGAGCCGAAAGACGATTTTGGCCTGCCGCTTCCATTGCCGGACCGAAAGAAGTGGCTCGAAAAAGAATCACAGAGAGCATTTTATAAAATTGATGCACGCATACAAGCCATGGAGGAGCAGTTAAAGCTATATCATAGATGCTTTTATCTCATGTATGTGCCGCTCGCCATCGCCATTGCCCTCATCTTTTAATAAAAAAGCCGCCCCGGTGCTGGTACACCGAGACGGCCATGCAGAAAACCACCAATCGCAATCAAAGGGGTAACTGCCCCTTTATGGTATCATAGGGGGATAAAAAATGCAATGTAAAAAATGCGGCGCGCAGATCCCGGACGGCAGCCGGTTCTGCTGCGCCTGTGGAAAGCCGCAAATGCCAGTCACGCGCCGGAAAAAGCGTGGAAACGGGCAGGGATATGTGTATAAGGCCGCGAACGGCACATGGCGTGCGAGCGTTACGCTCGGCTATATCGTTCAGCCGGATGGCACCACGCAGCGCAAGACACGTACAAAGTGCGGATTTCCGACAAAAAAAGAAGCGCTCGCGGCGCTTCTGGATCTGAAAAAGGCGCAGGCAAAGCGCCGCGATCTGACCTTCCGCGAGCTTTACGATGCGTGGTTGCCCACGCACAGGGCGGATGAATCCACGCTCGGCTGCTATCGCGCTGCCATCAAATATTTTTCGCCGATCTGGATGATGAAAATATCTGACGTGGATATTGACGACCTGCAGGACTGCATCGACGAATGTCCGCGCGGGAAGCGCACCAAGGAAAATATGCGCGCCACCTGCGGCCTGATGTATAAGTACGGCATCCCGCGCCACCTGATCCCGGAGAACCTGAATCTGGCGCAGTTTTTGTCCGTCAAGGGCGAAGCTGCCGCGCACCGTCCGTCGTTCACGGACATTGAAATCGAAAAGATCCGGCAGACCGTCGGTGTCGTGCCGTATGCAGACTATGTGTACTGCATGATCTACCTGGGCTTCCGGCCGAGCGAATTTCTTGCGCTGGACGTGAAGGACTACGACCGCGCGCAGCACTGTCTGGTCGGCGGCGCGAAGACCGCAGCCGGAAAAGGCCGTACCGTCACCGTGTCCCCGAAGATCCAGCGCCTCGTAGACCGTGCTGCAGGTGATCGCAGCAGCGGTGCGCTGTTTTGCGATGAATCCGGCAACGCATGGACGCTGCGTGCTTTTACGGATCGCGCATTTTATCCGGCGCTCGAAGCCGTCGGAATCGACAACCCGATCGTGGAAGTCGCCGGAGGCGTCAAACGACATAAGTACACGCCGCACTCCTGCCGCCACACATTTGCAACGCTGGCCAAGCGCATCAAAGCACCGGAAAAGGATATGCTGGAGCTGATCGGGCACACCGACATCTCCATGACGCGCTATTATCAGGACGTGGATCTGGATGACCTGCGGAAGATAACGGACGCAATTTAGAAAATCCTATTTCAAACTCGTTTCAAACTCCAAACCAGCAAAGCATTGAAAACACTGCATTTTCGTATGAATGGGGTTCAAGAGGCCGGAAGTTCGAATCTTCTCACTCGGACCAGCAAAAAGTCCTGTATTCTCAAGGAATACAGGACTTTTTCTTTTTCCGTTTTTGCGTGCAAATTATCGATGCGGTGTGCAACGGGTGTGTAATGGTGTGTAATAGAAATTATTTATCGGAAAGCTGTTTCACAGACTGATTCAGCCCCGTCGCCGCCCAGCCGGACACGATGCCGACGGCGGCAGCGTGCTGATCCTGCTGGGCGCCGTCACGATCCTGATCAAGCTGCTATAAACGATCCGCGCCCGCGCTCCGATATGGTGCGCGGGCGTTTGCGATTCGACGCTTCGCGCAAAGATCGTTCCATGCCTGACAAAAAATTTGAATTTTATGAAGTTTTTTCGACGCCTACAGCATTCGACACGTTTCTGCTCCATTCTGTGTTAGACTGCGCATCGCAGCGACCGGAAGACGCGCCGGAAACCGCAAATACGCAGAACAAAAAGGAGATCACCATGGACTTCAAGAAACTGTACTTCACCCTCTTCAACACGCTGAGCGACGCCGTTGAGCAAATCGACACCCACGACTATGAGGAGGCGCGGCTGCTGCTGATCCATGCACAGCAGGAAGCCGAGGAGTGCTACATCACGTCTGCATAAGCAACCATGCAGCGGCCGGGCCGCACCCATTCGGGTGCGGCCCGGCCGGCATTTTTAACTGGGATCACCCGAGCTGGCGGGTCTTTTCAAACGCGGCGTCCACGGCCGCGATGCAGCTGCCGCGAAAACCGTGCTGCTCGAGCGCGTCAACGCCGGCGATCGTGCTGCCGCCGGGGCTGCAGACCTCGTCCTTGAGCTGCTCCGGGTGCTTGCCGGACTGCAGCACCATCTCCGCGCTGCCGGCGAGCATCTGCGCCGCGTAGCGGATGGCTTTTGCGCGCGGCAGGCCGCATTTGACGCCGCCGTCGGCCAGCGCCTCGATGAACATATACGCAAACGCAGGGCCGCAGCCGGTGATGGCGCAGCCGGCGTCGATCAACGCCTCGGAAATGGGGTCAACGATGCCCGCGGCCGCCATGAGCGCGCAAAATGCCGCGAGATCGCCGTCCGTGACATTGCCGTTGGCACAATAGAGCACGACGCCCTGCCCCACGGCGCAGGCCGTGTTCGGCAGGATGCGGATGATCTTCTTATCCGCGCCGAGCAGCCGCTCGAGCCGCTCCAGCTGCACACCGGCGAGCATGGACACAAAAATGCTCTCCGACGCCGCGATGGGCGCTGCCAGCGACTGCACAACGCCGTCGATCATCTGCGGCTTGACGCCGAGAAACACGAATTTGCTGCCGCCGAGGATCTCCTCCGGCGCGGCCGCACGGCAGCCCAGCCGCTCGGCCGCCGCCGCACTGTGCGCGGGGCTGCTGCAGGCAACGGCGACCCGCTCCCCCGTGACCTGTTTGGCCGCGGCCGTGGCCAGCGCGCCGCCCATATTGCCGGCGCCGATGAAGCCTGCTTCAAACTTTTTCATAGTGTTCCCTCCTCAGCGGATCTGTCCGTCGCCGCGGATGATATATTTATAGGTGCTCAGCTCGTCGAGCCCCATGGGGCCGCGGGCGTGGAGCTTCTGCGTGGAGATGCCCATCTCGCAGCCGAGGCCGAACTCACCCCCGTCGGTAAAGCGGGTGGAGACGTTGACGTACGTTGCCGCGCTGTCCGTGCCGTTGATGAAGCGCTCGGCGCTCGCGGCGTCCTCGGTGACGATGGCATCGCTGTGGTGCGTCGAGTGCGCGAGCACGTGCGCGATGGCGGCGTCCAGACTGTCGACCACGCCGACGGCGAGGATATAGTCCAGATACTCCGTGTCAAAGTCCTTGTCGGAAGCGCTCTTGCCGTCGATGATCTGCGCTGCGGCAGCATCCAGCCGCAGCTCGACCGGTGTGAGGCCCTGCGCCGCGCGGTCATCGACCAGCGCCTTTTTGAGCATGGGCAGAAACCTGGCCGCGACCGCCCGGTGCACAAGGCAGACCTCCTCGGCGTTGCAGACCGAGGGGCGGCTGGTTTTGGCGTTTTCGATGATGCGCACGGCCTTGTCGAGGTCAGCATACTCGTCCACGTAGACGTGGCAGATACCGGTGCCGGTCTCGATGCAGGGCACGGTGGCATTGCGCACGCAGGCGCGGATGAGCCCCGCCCCGCCGCGCGGGATGAGCAGATCTACAAGGCCCTTGGCCTGCATGATCTCCGTAGCGCTCTGGTGGCTGGTATCCTCCACGATGTTGACGATGTCCGGATCGCCGCCCGCGGACGCGATGCCCTGCTTGAGCGCGGCCACGATGGCTTTGGCCGTGCGGAAAGCCTCCTTGCCGCTGCGGAGCATGCAGACGTTGCCGCTCTTGATGGTGAGCGCCGCCGCGTCGGACGTGACGTTCGGGCGGCTCTCATAAATGATGGCGACCAGGCCGAGCGGCACCTGCTTTTTATAGATCTTCATGCCGTTGGGGTGGTCGATCTGCGCGAGGATGCGCCCCGTGTGATCCGGCAGCGCCACGGTCGCGCGGATGCCGTCGGCCATGGCGTCGATGCGATCTTTGTCCAGATAGAGCCGGTCGAGCATGACATCCGAGATATGGCCGCGTGCAGCGTCCATGTCCTCGGCATTGCAGCGCAGGATGGCATCGCACTCCGCCTGCAGGCTGTCCGCCATGGCGGACAGGATGCGGTTTTTGTCCTCGGCGGAAGCATTGCAGATGCTGGGCCACGCGGCCTTCGTCCGCCGGAGAATGTCCATAGTCGTCATAGTAGTCCCTCCTCAGGAATGTGGTATCAGAAATCGGGTGCCGGCGCGCCTGCCGGCCACAATGTCATAGAGCACCTCGGGCTTTTCGCCGTTGGCAATGACCATTTCGCAGCCGGCCGCCGTTGCGATCTGCGCGGCGTGCAGCTTCGTGACCATGCCGCCGGTGGCGAGCGCGGAGCCCTTGTCTCCGGCAAGCGAGAGAATGTGCGCGTCGATGACCGGCACCGTCTCGATGAGCCGCGCATCCGGGTTTCGGTGCGGGTCGCTGTCATACAATCCGTCGATGTCCGAGAGCAGGATCAGCAGATCCGCACCGATGGCGGCAGCCACGATGGCCGAGAGACTGTCGTTCTCGCCGATGGTGTTGTCCACGCCGATCTCGTCCGTCGCCACGGCGTCGTTTTCATTGATGACCGGCAGCGCCCCCAGCTCCAGCAGCCGCGAGAGCGTGTTGCGCACGTTGCGGCTGCGCTGCTCACTGCGGATGTCCTCGCCGGTCAGCAGCAGCTGCGCCACAATATGATTGTACTCCGTGAAGAGCTTATCGTAAAAATACATCAGCTCGCACTGGCCGACGGCGGCCGCGGCCTGCTTGCCCGGCATATCCGCCGGACGGCCGGACAGATTGAGCTTGCCGACGCCCATGCCGATCGCGCCGGACGAGACGAGAATGATCTCATGACCTGCATTTTTCAGGTCGCTGAGCACTTTGCACAGCCGCTCCATGCGCTGAATGTTCAGCCGCCCGGTCACGTGCGCGAGTGTGGAAGTGCCGACTTTAACAACGATTCGCATAATGATCCCTCTTACTGCATGATGGCATCTATTATAGCGCATCGGGCGCAAAATTGCATCCCTTTTTGTCTTTGCTGCGCAAAAGATGCGCCAAGGATCCCGCGCGCACGGCCGGACAGTTCGGCGACCTGCTCACGGAGCATCTGGAGATCGGCGGTGCGCTCGTGACTGACCTGAAAAACCGCGAGACCGCCAAAGCCGACGACGCCCGCCGGCGCTGGTACGCAAACGCCGACGCCATCAGCGCGTTTCTTGCCGGCATCAACGCCTGCTGGAACGAAGAAAAATGGCGCGAGTTTTTCTACAGCCATCTGGAGATGACGGCAAAGAGGCCTCGCTGCGCCTGCAGGGCGACTATGTGGCCGACATCCGCATGTTCGACCGGATCGAGACCGAGGCGCTGCGCATGGCCGACTATATGTTCTGCGGTCTGGCCATGCGCTGCCGCTGAACGCACGAGCGCTCCCCGCCGGGATGGCCCCGGAAGGGAGCGCTTTTTCACAGAATTGTGCCGGATGCACAACGGGAGACACCTTGCGGTGTCTCCCGTTGCATGTGAAAGAAGAACGAACGCTTGCCTGCACTCAGTCTGCAAACAGCGGCGTCGACAGATAGCGGTCGCCGGTATCCGGCAGGAGCGCAACGATGGTCTTGCCCTTGTTCTCCGGGCGCTTGGCCAGCTCGATCGCCGCCCAGACGGCAGCGCCGGAGGAAATGCCGACCAGCACGCCCTCCTTATGGCCGATCAGGCGGCCGGTCGCAAACGCATCCTCGTTGCTGACCGGGATGATCTCATCATAGGCCTTCGTGTTGAGCACGTCCGGCACAAAGCCCGCACCAATGCCCTGGATCTTATGCGGGCCGGCATGGCCCTCGCTCAGGACCGGAGAGGTCGCCGGCTCCACGGCCACGACCTTGACCTTCGGGCACTGGGACTTCAGGTACTCGCCGACGCCCGTCACGGTGCCGCCGGTGCCGACGCCTGCAACGAAGATATCCACGTTGCCGTCCGTGTCCTCCCAGATCTCCGGGCCGGTCGTCGTGCGGTGGATCGCCGGGTTGGCCGGGTTGACAAACTGGCCGGGGACAAAGCTGTCGGGGATCTGCGCGGCCAGCTCGTTGGCCTTTGCGATCGCACCCTTCATGCCCTGCGCGCCGTCCGTGAGCACGAGCTCCGCGCCATAGGCCTTCATGATCTGGCGGCGCTCCACGCTCATGGTCTCCGGCATAACGATGATGATGCGGTAGCCTCTGGCCGCGGCGACGGACGCCAGGCCGATGCCGGTGTTGCCGGAGGTGGGCTCGATGATGACGGAGCTCGGCTTGAGCACGCCGCGCTGCTCCGCGTCCTGGATCATGGCCAGCGCCACGCGGTCCTTCACGGAACCGGCCGGGTTGAAGTACTCGAGCTTTGCCAGAATGCGGGCCTCGAGCTGCTGCTCTTTTTCGATATGGGTCAGCTCCAGAAGGGGCGTTTTTCCGATCAGCTGGTCAGCGGATGTATAGATCTTGCTCATGAGATGTTCCTCCATTTATGTATCGTATTATTAAATATGTATGTTTGACTCGTGATGGACTTGCCTGCGCTCAACCGCCGCAACAGTGCCAGCAGATACACAGGCGGCCGGAAATGCGCCCTCGCATTTTCATCGCCTACCTTCTCTATAGGTTAATAGGATTATATCGCGTTTTACCCAGTGTGTCAATAGAAAATTCACTTTTCTTTTCTGGCAGGGAAATTGTTTGCAGACACTCGAGCCGGTAATTGACCATATATGCATTATCCAACGATCGTGCGCACGATTCGCGGGTTTGCGGCAGATGGTTGCTGCTGCCGCTGCGAGCAATGGAATGACCGGTCATTTTTTGCAGATCTTTGCGTTTGCGGCGCCTTTGCACAGCGCTTCCATAGCTTGACTTTTCAGGGCCGACAGTGTATACTAGGCGCATAAGTGTACGTGGGTCGGCTGTGTTACCCGACATCCGGCATAACGGCACTTATGCACATTTATAAAAGGAGTGGAAACAATGAAAAAGTCCCGCAAACTGCTCTGCGTGCTTCTCGCTCTGGTTATGGTCGTCAGCCTGCTGCCGGTCATGGCTTTTGCAGCCGATGAAGACGTCGCAGCCGAGGAAACCACCGCGGCTACGGTCGAGGAGACTTCCCCGGAGACTGAGGGCGTCGTTAGCGATGTCATCAAGAATCTGTTCGCCAAACTGCCGAACTATCTGGTTGCTGTAAAGACCTCAGACGGTCGCGTCGCTGCCGGCGCTCAGGTCGTGATCTACAACCAGAACAAGGATCAGGTCGCCACTGCCGTCGCCAACTACGGCGTCGCCATCTTCTCCAAGAAGGATCACCTCAACACTTACTCCGTGTCCGCCACCTGGACTGACCCGAACACCAACATTAAGTATCAGTCCCTCGTCGGCTTCAACTGGTCCTTCGGCAAGAAGCCCGACATCGACGTCATCACGGTTTACCCGACGATCGACATGATCCTCAACACCACTGACCACAACGCTTACATCAAAGGTTATCCGGATGGCACTGTTAGCCCGGACGGACGCATCACCCGTGCCGAAGTCGCCACCATTCTGTATCGTCTGATGAAGGATCAGGTCAAGGCCAGATTCGACTCCAAGCCCACTGTCAACTTCTCTGATGTCAGCAGCGGCGCCTGGTACTATGACGCTGTGCAGATGTGTGCGAAGGCCGGCATCGTCGCCGGTTATCCGGGCGGCTCGTTCAAGCCCGACCAGGCGGTCACCCGTGCGGAGTTCTTCAAGATGGTCGCCATGCTCTACAGCGATACGCTCAACACCCCGATCACTGGCGGTATCTTCAATGATATCAACGGTCACTGGGCAGAAAAGTACATCAACCTGCTCCAGAAGCTCGGCATTGTCAAGGGCGACAACGGCAGCGCAAGACCGAACGACAACATGACGCGCGGCGAAACGGCTGCCGTTATGAACCGCATCCTCGGCCGCGTTGTGAATAATTCCAGCTTCAGCGATGCCAAAGTTGCTGCGGCTATGAAGACCTGGCCGGACTGCACTTCCTCGCACTGGGCCTATGCCGAGATCCAGGAAGCCACCAACAGCCACGACTACACTTGGGACATTAACATTCTCACGTACTCTGACCATAATGGAATCTTCAAGGCTTTCATTGAGAACCTGAAGAACCCGGTCACCGAGCGCTGGACTTACATCAAAAAGTAAGCTTTCCCCCAACTACCACAAAGCAGGCACCTTCGGGTGCCTGCTTTTTTGTCCCGCAAATTGCGCCGCTGCAGAAAAAACCAGCGCCGGCTGACTGCCGGCGCTGGTTTCGTTTCAGGAGCGATCAAATGCCGGATTGGTCATATAGACGTTCTTCTGATCCATCTTTTCCGTCGCCAGACGCAGCGCCTCGCCGAAGCGCTGGTAGTGCACGACCTCGCGCTCACGCAGAAACCGGATCACATCCGTCACATCCGGGTCGTCGCAAAGCCGCAGAATGTTGTCATAGGTCTTGCGCGCCTTCTGCTCGGCCGACATATCCTCCGACAGGTCGGCGATCACATCGCCGGTCACGCCGATCGTCGCCGCCGTCCACGGCGTGCCGGATGCAAACTGCGGAAAGACGCCCGCCGTGTGATCGACGAAGTACGTATCATAGCCGGACTGTTTGATCTGCTCCGGCGTCATGCTGCGCGTGAGCTGGTAGACGATCGTTCCGACCATCTCGAGATGACCAAGTTCCTCCGTGCCGATGTCCGTCAGGATCGCCGACAGCTCCGGATACGGCATGGCATAGCGCTGACTGAGATAGCGCAGGGATGCGCCCAGCTCGCCGTCCGGCCCACCGTACTGCGAGCAGATGAACTTTGCCAGCGCGGGATTAGAGTTTTTGATGCGGATCGGGTATTCCAGTTTCTTTTCATAGACAAACATCGCTTACTTCCCCTCTCCTTCCTGCTGCCACGGCCACGGCGCGTTGAGCCAGTCATAGACGTCCGAGCTTTCCAGATCCCGCAGGGACACGGGGCCGTATTGCTCCACGTACCGCCTGCGCCCCTCCGCGCTCAGGCGGATGCACTTTTGCAGCGTCTCGAATGCCTCGCAGTCGTCCGGGTGCGTATCCAGATACAGGTTCAGCTCTCGGATGACAAAATCCATCGCCATCAGCTCGCACAGCGGCGTGCTGAGGTCGCCGGGTTTGTTGACCATGTTCATAAACGGCAGGTCCAGTCCCGGAAACAGCGTACCGCGCGCCAGTGCCATGCGCCGATCATACGCGGGTTCGTTGGACTGCTGCATGGGCGTCTGCGCCAGCGCCAGCGGCGCGCATTCCGGCAGCGAGCCCTGCTTGAAATTGCATTTGTCCACAGTCGTTCCTCCTTTTCAAATCGGGCACTCGGCCCGCATTATCCTATGCAGGCCCGGTTCGGCCGGTGCGGAACGCGACGAAAAAAGGCGGCGCCGTACGGCGCCGCCTTTGCGGAACGGAGCTTTATTTCGTTTTTGGCATCGCCATGCCCGTCTTTTTGAGCGTGGTGCGCAAAAAGAACAGCGAGAGGATCAGCGAGAAGATCTCCGCGATCGGGAACGCAAACCAGATGCTGCGCAGCACGCCGGTCAGAGACAGCAGGTAGGCAGCCGGGATGAGCACCACGATCTGGCGCGCGATGGAAATAAGCATGCTGTAGACGCTGTAGCCAAATGCCTGGCACGAGGAACCGGCCACGATGCTGATACCGGCAAACACGAACGCCAGACTCATGATGCGCAGCGCGGGCGCGCCGATCTCCAGCATGGCATCCGACGCATCGAACATCAGCAGCAACTCCTTCGGGATGAGCTGGAACACCAGAAATCCCAACACCATGATGATGACGGCATAGAGCATGCCCAAATGGATCGTCTTATGGATGCGCTCCGGCTTCTGCGCGCCGTAGTTGTAGGCGATGATCGGCACCATACCGTTGTTGAGGCCAAAGACCGGCATGAACACGAAGCTCTGGAGCTTGAAATAAACGCCGAACACTGCGACTGCCGTGGACGAAAACGTGATGAGGATCAGGTTCATGACGAAGCACGTCAGCGATGAGATGCAGCTCATGATGATCGACGGGATGCTGATGGCCGTGATCTCGCCCATGAGCTTGCCGCTCGGGCGGATGTGCCGCAGGCGCAGGTGGATCTCCGGATTCTTGCAATGATTGAGGATGACCGCCACGACCGCGCCCAGGCACTGGCCGATCACCGTCGCCCAGGCCGCACCGGCAATGCCCATCTTCGGGAAGCCGAGCAGGCCGAAGATGAGGATCGGGTCGAGGATGATATTCGTGATCGCACCAACCAGCTGCGTGACCATGGAATAGATCGTGCGGCCGGTCGCCTGCAGAAAGCGCTCAAAGGTGATCTCGATGAAAATGCCGAACGAGCACAAAATGCAGATGTTTAGATACGTGATGCCGAAATTGACGATGGCCTCAATATCCGTCTGTGCGCGCATATAGGCACGAATGCCGACCAGGCCGGCGACGAGCACGAGCAAATAGCTCAGCAGCGCCAGCAGCAGGCCGTTGACCGCGACCTGATTGACGCGCTCGGCGTTTTTCTGCCCCAGCGCGCGCGACAGCAGCGCGTTGATGCCGACACCGAAGCCGACAGCGATGGAAATGATGATGTTCTGCAGCGGGAACGCCATGGACACCGCCGTGAGCGCATCCTCGCAGATGCGCGAGACAAAGATACTGTCCACGATGTTGTACAGCGCCTGCACGAGCATGGAGATCATCATCGGGACCGCCATCGACAGCAGGAGCTTATTTTCGGGCATTGTGCCCATTTTGTTTTCACGAAGGGTTTCTTGCGCCATAGTGTCACTCCCATTATATCAACAAACAAACAAAAACGTCACGAATGGATATTATAAGTTGCGCGCAGAGAAATGTCAAGTTCTGTTGCATTTTTCACTTGAAAACGACACTTGGCCGTGCTATAATAATTGCACCTGTGGGATTAGTTCATTGGTAGAACACCTGCTTCCCAAGCAGGATAGGCGGGTTCGATTCCCGTATCCCGCTCCAGTAGCCGCTGCGGAGGGATATCTGCGGCGGCATTTTTTGCCATGACCTTGAAAAAGCCTGACGCAATCTGCGTCAGGCTTTTCGTTTATCCCGCAGCAGCCAGCCGTGCACGGTGCGCATCCAGCTTGGAAAACACCAAGCAGACCAGCCCCATATAGACAAAGAGAATGGCAAGCGCCGGAAGCTCATACAAAAACGGCACCGGTATCCACTTCCAGAGCAGGTTCAGGATACTGACGTCTATGTCCTGCCCGAACGCGAAGAAATAATTTGCCTGCGGACAAACGGTGTGCCGCAGCAGCAGGTCCACAAGGAATGCCGCAAATGCAGTCGTCAAAAGCGCCCCTGTGACGCCCGGCAGATCCTTCAGCCGAGGCCGGTAAAAGCCCAGTGTTGTCAGGCTGAACCCGCAGATTAGGATCAGCATGTGCGTGATATAATATCCCAGCATCCGCGGCAGCCACAGAGAGTAGCCAACAAACGGCGCCTCCGGAAACACAAGCGCCATGAGCGCACCGAGCGGCGCGACGAAAAAGGCAAACCCGAGCAAGGAGCGCCGGTGCGTCAGGATGCCGATTGGGATCAGGAACATGTTGATATTGCAGAGCTGCAGCGGCAGCTCGTTGAACCAGTTGAACCGGTCGAGCCCCGACGCCTGCAAAAACTGCACATCCCGGGACAAAAAGCCTTTATAGACGAAAAATCCGATGATGTTCACTGCACACAGCGCGATAAGCACGGCGGCACGGCAGCGCTCCGACCGGCCGCGCAGCAGAGCCCACAGCAGCACGACCGCTCCGGCGGCAAACGCAAGGAGCAGCAGATAGGCAGCATTAAACGGTCGTATGATCATGGTGAGACCTCCTCTTGGAAAACAGATACGTTGTCAGCGAATGCGCGGCCACGGCAAGTGCGCAGCCGGCGATGAGATCCGCCGCAGAGTGCTGCTTGACCAGCAGTGTGGACAGGCAGATCAAAATGACCAATACAGCGGACGCCAGACGCAGCCGCTTGCGCGCACGCAGCGGCGGCATGCGAAACGTCGCCAGATGCATGACCAGCGCCTCATAGCAGTGCAGGCTCGGAAACACGTTGACCGGCGCATCGTTAGCATAGATCAGGCGGCACAGCGCACGAGCCAAGCCGGGCCCCGCTGCGCTCGGGCGAAAATCCACACACGTCGGATAAAGCACAAACACGGCCGCACAGACAAACGCACCCGAAAACAGCGCCGCCACCTGCCGGTAAAACACATCCCTGGCCCGGAAACAGGCCCAGAGCATGCACCCCGGCACATAGAAATACCACAAAACATAAAACACGATAAAGCCCGGCCAAAACGGAAGCCAGTCATCGAGCGGCAAATGCACGACATGATACCGCAGCCCGAGGTGCTGCGACACGAAATAAAAAACCGACAGCGCACCGAAGAGCAGAAACCAGAGCGCGTGCCTGTATTTTTGAAACAACGACTGCATCGTCCGCCCTCCTTTGCGTGAGGCAGTATAACACACCACGGCACCTTTGTGCGGGGATTCGGCCATGTTTCACATCTTAATTCGACAAAGTGCGCAAAAACACACGACATAAGGCCCGAAGCCGATGGCTCCGGGCCTTTGCATAGAAACGTATTTACAGCAGCAGGATGCCGGCCCGCTCACAGGCGGCGGTCGTCTCGTCGTCCCAGACAGACGCCTGCACCTCACCGATATGTGCCTTGCCGAGCAGCAGCATGGACAGGCGCGACTGGCCGATGCCGCCGCCGATCGTCGGCGGTAGCTGGCCTGCCAGCAGCATCTTGTGATAGGTCCGCTCGCGGCGGTCGTCACAGCCGGCAATGGTCAGCTGACGATCCAGACTCTCGGGATCGACACGGATGCCCATGGACGAGAGCTCAAACGCGCAGTCGAGCAGCTCGTTCCAGAACAGGATATCGCCGTTCATCGTCCAGTCGTCATAGTCCGGCGAGCGGCCGTCGTGCGGCTTGCCGGAGCGCAGCGCGCCGCCGATGCCGATGATGAACGTCGTGTGGTGCTCGCGCACGAAGGCGTGCTCGCGTTCCTTCGGCGTCAGGTCCGGATAACGATCTTCCAGCTCCTGCGCCGTGACAAACGTCACCTGGCGCTCCAGCTCCGGCAGCACCTGAAGCTGCGGATAAATCGCGCGCATGGTGCGCTGCGTGTCACAGACAGCGGCAACGATATCCATGACCGTCGACTTGAGATAGTCCAGATTCCGGTCGCTGCTCTCAATGATTTTTTCCCAGTCCCACTGATCGACGTAGACCGAGTGCAGATTGTCGAGCACATCCTCGTCGCGGCGGATGGCGTTCATGTCGGTATAAAGGCCCTTGCCGGGATAGAAATCATAGCGGTGGAGCGCCATGCGCTTCCACTTGGCGAGCGACTGGACGACCTGCGCCTCCTTGCCAGCCTGGGGAATATCGAACAAAACCGGGCGCTCGTAGCCGTTGAGATTGTCGTTCAGGCCGCTGGCCTCTTCCAGAAACAGCGGCGCCGAAACGCGAAACAGATTCAGCTTCGCGGCGAGCTGATCCTCAAACAGACGTTTGAGCAGGCCGATGGCCTTCTGCGTGTCATAAACGCCGAGCAGGCTCTTATAGCCCTCGGGGATGTAGGTGTTCATGCTTTGTTTTCCTCGCTTTCTGTGAGCATACGCACGAGCGTCTGATAGACATCCTCCGCGTGTGCCTTAAAATAGTGCTCCATCGTGCGCGCCTGCGCCTCGTCGGCAGCCAGCAGCTGCATGGAAACGATCCGGCCGATCCCGTCCGAAAGCGAGAGATGCACATTGCACCCGCCCTCCGGCGTGTTCGTATGCTGCGCGACGATCATGGCGGCGCGGCGCATCTGCTCGGCGATCGGCTCCGTGACGCGGTCGGCCTTCATGCGCACGGAGTACGGCAGACTGCTGGCGACCTCCCTGACATTGCGGCTGCCCTTTTCCGTGATGCGGTACTTGCCGCCCTCTTCCGTGATGTGCGCCGTATCCACCAAATCCGCAAGACAGTCAGCGTAATCAAAATAGCCGATGCCGTTGTCGCAGAAAACGAGGTCGGACAACGTCTGCGCATCCACCGCCGCGGGTAAATGATTCAAAATGTAGAGGATGAGGATCTTAATGTCGAGTTTCTCGTGAATGAAACCGAGCCCTTCCATGGCGCACCTCCCATATGGGATAATATATTATAACGCGGAAAGCGTTTTGTGTAAAGCGCTTTCAAAAGGAATCACATCGAAAACCGCCACGCATACACTGTTACTGAAGCGTGCTTCAATCTGATGCCAGGAGGTTATGAAATGGCAGACAAAGTGGTACCGGGACCGGTCGAGGGCAGCGCCGCAGTCCGGGAAGCGGTTTGTATCCATACGCGCAAGATCTTCGACTCCTGCCGCGACAAAGACTGCGTGGAGGACCTGCGGGTGTATCCCACGGCCTGCTCGCAGGCAAGACTGGACAGCGCCCTGAGCGTGCGCCCGCGCAGCGCCGAGCTGCTGTGCGCCGACGTGCACGTCAAGGAGATCACCTTCAACAAGGGCTACTACACGGTGGACGTGACGTACTTCTACCGCGTGCGCGGCGAGACGTTCCCCGGCTGCGAGCCGGTGTGCGGCCTTGCGATCTTCGATAAGCGCGTCATGCTCTTCGGCAGTCAGGCGAGCGCAAAGGTATTTGCCTCCGACGACTGCTGCTGCGATCCGTGCGAGAACGGCCTGCCGATCGGCGTGGTCGAATCCGTCGACCCGATCGCCCTGCACATGAAGTTGGTGGACAGCGGCAGTTCCGTGGAGTCCGAGCAGGAGCCGCGCGCCATCCCGCAGAAGATCCTCGACGCCATGGGCGAAGAGCTCTCGCTGACTTGCTGCGGCAAGAAGCTGTACGTGACGCTGGGGCAGTTTTCGATCATCCGGCTCGAGCGCGACACGCAGCTGCTCATCCCGGCCTACGACTACTGCATGCCGGACAAAGCGTGCCAGGGCTCGACCGAGGACGATCCGTGCTCGATGTTCAGCCGCATCCACTTCCCCATCGACGAGTTCTTCCCGCCGGACTGTGTGACGCCGGACGAGGACTACCGCAGTCTGCTGTAAGGCCGCGGACGGCAGCAAAAATCCCATCGGCCTGCGCCGATGGGATTTTGCTTTTATTTCTTGTGGACGACCTCGCCCGAGGACTTGAGGATGCTGTCCGCCGGGATGACGCCGCGCACGCACGACACCGGATAGATGTTCGAGTGCCGGCCGATGACCGTGCCGGGGTTCAGGACGCTGTTGCAGCCGACCTCCACATAATCGCCAAGGATGGCGCCGACCTTCTTGCGGCCGGTCTCGATGCGCTCGGCCCCATTTTTGATGACGACGAGCGTCTTGTCGCTCTTGACGTTCGACGTGATGGAGCCCGCGCCCATGTGGGACTTATAGCCGAGGATGGAATCGCCGACGTAGTTGAAGTGCGGCGTCTGGACATTATCAAACAGCACCACGTTTTTCAGCTCGCAGGAGTTACCAACGACGGCGTTTTTGCCCACGATCGCATTGCCGCGCACGAAAGCGCACTGGCGCAGCTCAGCGCCGTGGTCGATGATGCAGGGGCCGGCGATATAAGCGCTGTCGAAAATCTTGGCATCGCGCGCGATCCAGATATTCTCGCCGCGCTGCTCGTATTCCTCCGCCGGGAGCGTCGGGCCAAGCTGAAGAATGAAATCTCCGATCTCCGCCAGAGCCTCCCACGGATAGGTCTTGCCCGCAAACAGCGGGGCCGCGATCGTCTTGCTCAGGTCGAGCAGGTCTTGTATCGTCATCATATCATCTCACCCGGATCAGATGTCCGCTCTTTTGCATGGCGTCGATCACAGACGCAACATTTTCCTCACACAGCGCGTGCGTGGCCGCCTCGACCATGACGCGCAGCACCGGCTCCGTGCCGCTCTTGCGCACGAGGATGCGTCCCTCGTCGCCGAGCCGCTCGGTGACGGCCTGCTCCGCCGCAACGACCGCGGGGTCATGGAGCGTGGCGTCTTTGTCGTCGACCTCCACATTCGTGAGCTGCTGCGGGTACTCGCGCACCGGCGCGGCCAGCTCGGAGAGCGTCTTTTTGCGGTCGAGCATGACCTGCATGAGCTTGATGGCCGTCAGCAGTCCGTCACCAGTATTGGCATATTTGCCGAAAATAATGTGCCCGGACTGTTCGCCGCCGATCAGGTGTCCGTTGGCGCGCATATTCTCTGCGACGTATTTATCACCAACGTCCGTCTTTTCATAGCCGATGCCGGCCTCGTCGAGCGCCTTGTACAGGCCGAGGTTGGACATGACCGTCGTGACGACCTTGGAATTGCCGAAGCGGCCCTCGGCCTGCATGTTGCGTGCGCAGACATACAGGATCTTGTCGCCGTTGACGACCGAGCCGTTTTCATCCACGGCCAGGCAGCGGTCGGCGTCGCCGTCAAAGGCAAAGCCCACGTCCAGCCGGTTGAGGCGGACATACTTCTGCAGGTTCTCGATGTGCGTCGAGCCGCAGTCCCGGTTGATGTTCGTGCCGTCGGGTTCATTGCCGATGACATACGTGTCCGCGCCGAGCGCGTCGAAGATGTTCTTCGCCATCATCCACGTGCTGCCGTTGGCGCAGTCCAGACCAACCTTCATGCCCTTGTACGAGTGCGTGGACAGGCTGATGAGATAGCCGATGTAGCGGTTGCGGCCGGCGGAATAGTCCTGCGTGCGGCCGATGTTCGCGTCCGTGGCAAACGGGATCTCCCGATTGCCATCGAGATAGTTCTCGATCTCGTCAATAACGCTCTGCTCCATCTTTTCACCGGCGCTGTTGAGCAGCTTGATGCCGTTGTCCGTAAAGGGATTGTGGCTCGCGCTGATCATGATGCCGCAGTCAAAATCGTCCGAACGGACGATGTAGGACACGCTCGGCGTCGTCGTCACGTGCATGAGATAGGCGTCTGCGCCCGAGGCCGTCAGGCCGGCAGACAGGGCATTTTCAAACATATAGCTGGATCTGCGGGTATCTTTGCCGATCACGACCGAGCACTTGTGCTCCCGGCCGTAATACCAGCCGAGAAACCGGCCGATCCGGTAGGCGTGCTCCACCGTCAGGCCCACGTTGGCCTCACCGCGGAAGCCGTCTGTGCCGAAATATTTGGACATGGATGCTTCCCTCCGATCAGAATCGCCCGCAAACGCCGCGGGCAACTATTGATTATAACTGCGCAGCAGCGTCCGCGTCAAGATAAACCTCGACATCCGTATGCAGCTGCAGGAACGACGCGGGGATAAACGTTTCCGGACGGCCCGTGAGCGTGGCATTGGCCGCCTTCGCGCAGCGCGCGCCAAAGCCGACGAGCAGGATCTTTTTCGCGCCCAGGATCGTGTGGATACCGATCGTGATGCCGTGCTCCGGCGTCTGCTCGAGCGTGCCGAAGTCCGCGGCGATGGCCTCGCGCGTCACCTCCGCGAGCTTGGCAATGTGCGTTTTCTCGCCAAATCCCGCGCCCGGCTCATTGAACGCAACGTGGCCGCGCTCACCCAGACCGAGGATCACCAGATCGAGCCCACCGGCTGCCTGAATGGCGGCGTCGTAGTCCGCCGCGTGCTCGGCATCCGCGTCCGGGTCCGGGGCGTGCACGGCCGCAAACGGCTTTGCCGCCGTGAGCGGCGAAAACGCCGTGCCGACCGCGTGCGCGCCCTTGCCGGCCGCGCCGCAGTATTCGCACGCCTGAAAGAGCGCCGCCCTGTCAAAGGCAATGTCGCTGGCAGCGAGCGCATCGAGTACTTCCGCCGGCAGATCCACCGCCGAAATGGCGATGTTCGCCTCCGGCTTGCTTGCGAGCACGGCCGCGACCTGTGCCGTCAGCTCTTTTGCAACATCCGCTTTCGTTCCGATGATCGTTTTCATGGTTTGTGACCTCCTATACCATCATCGCGGCCGCGCTCAGAGCGTGACCGTACCGTCAAACACAAAGGCTGCAGGGCCGGTCATATACAGCAGATCCTGCGTCCGATCCCATGCGATGTGCAGCGTGCCGCCGCGCAGGATCACATCCGCCTCGTCGCCGCACTTGCCCAGCCGCGCCGTGACGGCCAGCGCCGCCGTCGAACCCGTGCCGCAGGCGAGCGTCTCGCCACTGCCGCGCTCCCACACGCGCACGCGCAGCGTGTGATCGTCCACGACCTCGACAAATTCGATATTTGCCCGCGCCGGGAACAGCTTGTGATTTTCAAACGCGGGGCCGATGCGCGGGAAGTCCAGCGCCATGGCATCGTCCACGTAAGTGACGCAGTGCGGATTGCCGGTGTTCACGGACGAAACGATCCACGTCTCGCCCAGCACGTCGATCGGCTGCTCGAGGAAGGTCTCCCCCGCCGCCGCGACCGGGATCTTCTCCGGCCGGAACTCCGGGCTGCCCATGCAAACGCGCACGGTCTCGACCGTGCCGCCGACCACGTTCAGCCAGAGCGTCTTGATGCCGGCGCGCGTCTCGATCGTGAGCTCGGTCTTGTCGGTCAGGCCGCGGTCGTAGACATATTTGCCCACGCAGCGAATGGCGTTGCCGCACATTTCCGAGCGCGAACCGTCGGCATTGTACATCTCCATGCAAAAATCTGCGACGTTCGACGGGCAGATGAGCACCAGACCGTCCCCGCCGACGCCGAAGTGGCGGTCGGACAGGCGGATGGCCGCGGCCGAAGGATCGGCCACCGTCTCGGTGAAGCAGTTGACATAGATATAGTCATTGCCGCAGCCCTGCATTTTTGTAAACTTCATTTTGGACACCTCCTACGCGGGTATGAACCCGCACGAATCGGAAAAACTAAACCGACCTGGAAAGGTGGTAATCTCATGGCGATCATTCTCATCCGGACACTGATCATTTTTCTTGCGCTCATCGTGGCCATGCGCCTCATGGGCAAGCGGCAGCTCGGCGAGCTGGAACTGTCCGAGCTGGTGGTGGCCGTGCTCATCGCGGACATCGCGTCCATTCCGCTGCAAAACCCTTCCCTGCCGCTGAGCTACGGGCTCATTCCGCTGCTGGTGCTGTTTTGCTGCGAGCTGATCTTCTCCGGCCTGACGTACAAGAGCATTCACCTGCGCAAGCTGCTCTACGGCCGGCCGAACTTCATCATCGAGCGCGGCCGCATCGCCCAGCAGGCCATGCACCGCAACCGCTTCACGCTCGACGAGCTGACGCAGGAGCTGCGCAATCAGGGCATTCTCGACATTGCGAGCGTGGAATACGCCGTGCTCGAAACCAACGGCCAGCTCAACATCATCCTCGCCCCGGCACAGCAGCCGGTAACGGCCGAGCAGATGCACATGGAAACCGAGGACACCGGCTATTTTTCCATCCTCATCAACAACGGCCGCATCCTGCGCGACAATCTCAAACGCATGGGACGCGATGAGCGCTGGCTGCAAAAGCAGGTGCAGCAGCGCGGCGCACAGTGCATTGCGGACGTCTACCTGCTGATGATGAACGACGCCGGACAGGTCTACTTTGCGGCAAAGGAGCTCGGATGAAAAAGGAACTGTTTGCAGGCGTGCTGCTGCTCGTGCTCATCGGCCTGTGCGCGTGGAATCTCCGGTATCTGTCCCGGATGTGCACGCAGCTCGACGAGGCCGTGGCGCAGGCGGAGGCAAGCTGCGCCGCCGGAGACCCGGCGCGCGCGAGCGAGACGCTGCGCGCGGCGTCTGCGCGCTGGAGCGAAGCCGAGGACTATGCCCACTGTATGCTCCCGCACGAGAGCACAGACGCCGTGACGGAGGGCTTCCGCCGGGCGATCCGCACGGCGGAGACCGGCGATCCGTCCGCCGCGGCGGACATCGCCCTTCTGCGCGTGCGCATTCAGGGGCTCGCCGACGGGGAGCGCATCACGCTCGGCAACATTTTTTAGCCGCGGTCGTTGAGGAGCTTCGTCAGCTCCTGCATGAACGTATCAATGTCCTTGAACTGGCGGTAGACCGAGGCAAAGCGCACATAGGCGACCTCGTCCACGTCCTTGAGGCGCTTCATGACCATCTCGCCGACCTGCTCGGTCGTGATCTCGCGCTCAAGCGCGCTCTGCAGCTCCTGCTCGATCTCGTCAGCGATCTTTTCGAGCACCGGCAGCGGCACCTTGCGCTTGTCGCAGGCGCGCACCATGCCGTTGATGAGCTTGCTCTTGTCAAAGCTCTGGCGGCTGCCGTCGCGCTTGATGACGACGAGCGGGAGCGTCTCGATGATCTCATAGGTCGTAAAGCGTTTCTGGCACGCAAGGCACTCGCGGCGGCGGCGGATGGTCGCGCCCTCCTCGGCCGGACGGGAATCAATGACCTTGCTCTCGGCAAAGCCGCAAAACGGACATTTCATATGTGGATCCTCCATATATCTGGTTTCCGATTACTTTACATAATTCCGTACAGTACTATACCACAGGCCCGGCGCATTTGCACGAAAAATTTCGCCGTATCTGGTGTTTTCTCCTCCGGATACGGCGATTTTCAGCTATTTGCACAGATTCCGAAACGCCTCGCGCGTCATGAGCGCGTTGAGCACCTCGAGCAATGCGTTCGTGCTCAGATGCTCCGGCAGGTCGAGCTGCTCAAGCAGCCGCTGCCGGGCGGCCCGGCTGTCCGCCCCGCCGGTGAGTCCGGCGGCGTAGAGGTCGGCCTTCGTGATGCGCGCGCCCGGCAGCGGCGCGTCCTCGCCCTCGATGGTCGCGCCCGCGCGGCGCAGCGCCTCGAGCAGCACCTCCGGCCGCATGCCCTCCACGCCGAGCTTGCCCTCTTTCGAGGCGGTACGCTTGCGCCGCTCCTTGCCGGCTACGTCCGGGATATAGGCATGCTTGACCTGCGTCGGGTCGATCGCTCCGCGCAGATAGTTGCGGATGACAAAGCCCGCCCCGTCACTGTCCGTGAGGACGATGATGCCGCGCGTTTCGGCCAGGCGGCGCAGCAGTGCCAGGCGCTGGCTGTCGTGGAAGATGCCGAAGCCGGACGTCTCGAGAATGGGCGCGTCCACGACCTGCGCGAGCGTGTTTTTGTCATACCGGCCCTCGACGATGATGGCCTCGCGGATGCGGATCATGCCGCGCCTCCCACGGCGATGCGCAGCAGCAGCTCCTTGAGCAGCTCGGCGTCGTCCGCGCCGGTGTTTTTCATGGCAAAGTCCGTCTGCGCGCACAGGCGCACCGCCTCCTCGAGCTGGCGGCCGGAGAATTTCCGGGCCGAGCGCAGGAGATTTTCCGCAATGAAGTCATACGGCAGGCCGAGCAGCGCGCGCAGATCGCCCGTGCCAAGGCCCGCGTGCCGCGCGAGCCGCGCGGCATAAAGCCTGCGCATCTGCTGGCCGATGACGGCGAGCAGGAAGATCGGTGTGTTCGCCTTGTCGGCGAGGAGGTCCGCGAGAATGCGCATGGCGCCGTCATAGTCCTGATCGGCCAGCCGGTCGGTCAGCTCGTAAGCCACCGCCTCCGGCAGCCGGTGCGCCACGGCCAGAATGTCCGCGCGCGTGACCGTGTCGCTCGAAACGTAGGCCGCGATCTTGTCGATCTCCGGGATCATACTGTTCATCAGGCCGCCGGTGAAGAAAATCAGCTGGCGGGCGTCCTCGGGCGAAATGTGCTTCTTGTGCGCGGCAAAGCGTTTGCCGACCCAACGCACAAGCGCGCTCTCCCCCTGGGCGGTGAACTGGATGAGCTCACCGTATTTTTTGAAGGCCTTCGTCGTCTTCAGGCGGCCGTCCGGCTCAAAATCCGTGCTCATCAGAAACACCAGCGTGCAGTAATCCGGCAGGTCGCCGATGACCCGGACGAGCGCCTGCGCCTCTTCCTCGCGGCACTTGTTCGTGTCGAATCCACGCACCTCGATGAGCGTGCGCTCGGTCAGAAACGGCACTGCGTCCACCGCGTCCGCCAGCGCCTGAAAGTCGAGCTCCGCCCCGTCAAACCGGTGATAGCTGAAGTCATCCTCGCCGCCGGGCAGGCAGATCTTTTTCAGCTCCAGCAGGTACTGCTCGCGCAGGTAATCCTCCCGCCCCCAGAGCAGGTACAGCCGTCCCGGCCCCTGCTCGCGCAGGCTGCGCACCTGTGCGCCGTAGTCGAGCACTTCCGTTTTCTTTTTTCCTTTTGCTTTTGTCATAGCGTTTCCTCACGAGAGATGCACCGTGATGTCGCCCATCTGATCGGTGCGGTAGATCGGTATGTGGTGCGCCTGCAGGCGCTCGAGCGTGTCACTCGTCGGATGACCGTAGCTGTTGTAGCCGACGGAGATGATCGCAGCGTCCGGCGCGATGGCGTCGAGCCATGCGTCACCGGTGGATCTTTTCGAGCCGTGGTGGCCGACGAACAGCAGCTCAATGTCGGGATAGGTGCAGGTGCTGAGAAACTTTGCCTCTGCCGTCGTGTCCACGTCGCCGGGCACAAGCGTGTCATAATCGCCGATGGAGGCCAGCACGATCATGCTGCCGTCCTCCTGTCCGGCGCAGGGCTCCGGATACAGGCGCACGGAGATGCCGCCGGCCGCGATCGTCTGTTGCGCGTCCACGCGCACAACGGTCGTATGGTTCGCCTCCGCGAGCGCGAGAATGTCGCTCAGCGGGGCCTGCGTGATATCCGCAGCGGCCGGGATGACCAGTGTGCGCACCGGAAGCCAGTGCATCAGGCGCAGCACGCCGTTGACATGATCGTCGTGCGGGTGCGTGAGCACGAGCAGGTCAAGGCTCCGGTGCCCCTGCGCGAGCAGCTTGCGCGCCGCGAGGTCGCCCGGATCTTCCGCCGTAGAGCGGCCGCCGCAGTCCACTACGGCGCAGGATCGCCCGCTGGAAAACACGATACTCTGCCCCTGACTGACATCGAGCGCCGTCACGGTCGATGTGCGCTGCAGCTGCACGGCATTGACGGTCAGCACCGCGCACAGTGCCAGCACGCTGCACGCAGCGGGGATCCAATAGCGCACCTTACGCCGCCGGGAGAGCAGCCACGCCGCGCCGAACATGGCATACACCAGCACGAGCCACCAGACGACCATGCGGCTGCCGGTGAACAGCACTGCACCCGGAAGTTTTGAGAGCACGTTTGCCACAGCGAGGATATACCGCAGCGGCCACGCCGTCACCCACGCGAGCGCCGTGCCGCCCCATGCCCAGACAAGGCCGAGCAGCGCCGTGAGGTAGCAACCGATGAACGCGGCCGGCAGCAGCCACAGGATGAGCAGGTTCGTGACCGGCGCGATGAGCGAAATGTTGCCGAAATGCAGCGCCGTGAGCGGCACGGTAAACACCATGGCGCCGACGGAGCTCGCCGTTGTGGCACTGAAAAAGGCGCGGATCTTCCGCCGCGGACGCGAGAGCTTCACATCGGCGGGCAGCAGGCGCGCATCGAGCGCGCGGTACAGCGCACCAGAGACACAAAACAGGCCCGCCATGGACGCAAACGAGAGCTGCAGACTGATACTCGCCGCTGCAAATGGATTGGCCGTAAGCAATATGGCCAATGCTGTCAGCAGCGACGTCGGCGGGTCGTTCTCCCGCCCGAGCAGCGGCGCAAAAAGCACCAGCGCCGTCATGAACGCCGCGCGCAGCACCGACGGGCTGCATCCGGCCATGACGACAAACACAACCATCATCGGCAGGCCGATGATGGCCGTCATGCGCCGGTTGCCGGTGAACAGACGCAAAAAGCCCAGCAGAAACGCCAGATGCAAGCCGGAAACCGCGACCGTGTGCATGATACCGGTCGTGCTGAGCGGAATGTCCAGATCCTGCGCGTAGAGCGCGGATTTATCGCCGAGCATGAGCGCCTGCGCAAACGGCAGCACATCCGCCGGGAAGGCGGCCTGCGCGCTCGTTTTGAGCGACTGGGCGACGGTTTTCGGCCAGTAGAGCCAGCTGCGGCTCCAGACGCCGGTGCGCGCGAGCGTTTTGTCCCGCACGCTGCCGATGAGGTATATGCCCTTGGAAATGTAGGCGTCCGTCTCCTCCCCGTAGCGCAGCGTGGATGGGCGGAACTTCACGTCCGCTGTGATCTCATCGCCGGGGCGCAGCGCAGCGGCGTCCGCATCGGAGACGTAGAGCCGCGCCTTGCAGTTGGGCACGTCCGGGCTTGTGAGCAGGGCGGTCAGCCCATAGCTGCGCGCATATGCGACAGGATACTCCGTCACGCGCGCCGTGACCGTCTGCACATCGCCGGAAACGTTCTGCGCAGGCGTCAGGCGCAGGGCCGACGCCACAGCGTACCACCCGAAGCCAATGGCTGCCGACAGCAGTGCGGCCATGACCCTGCGGCGCGTCTGCCCCGGGAGCAGCAGCGTCACGAGCGCAAGCACGACTGCCGCGAGCGCACCGGGCAGCACCCAGCGCGCCGGCAGCAGAAAATGTGCCAGAAAGATCGCAGCCGAAAATCCGCCTGCGCAGTATGCCAGCTTTCGCACGCCCGCTCCCCCCCTCTATCTCTGGGGACATTATAAACAAAAACGGCGGCCGGAACAAGTCCCGCCGCCGAATTTCGTTGCCTTTACAGCAGCTTCTCGCCCATCGGCGCGCCGCCGAGGACGTGGAAGTGCAGGTGATGCACGGTCTGGCCGGCATCGTCGCCGCAGTTGGAGATGACGCGGTAGCCACCGGTCAGTCCCTCCTGCGCGGCGAGCTTCGCAATGACCTCAAAGCACTTGGCGACCACAGCGGAGTTTTCCGCCGTGATGGCCGCGACCGAGTCGATGTGCTGCTTCGGGATCACGAGAAAGTGCACCGGCATCTGAGGATTGATGTCGCGGAACGCATAAACATCATCATCGTTGTACAGGCAGGTGGAAGGGATCTCCCCCGCCGCGATCTTACAAAACAGGCAGTCGTTCATAATGAAACCTCCTTATAGTCCCAGCTTTTCCGCCACGAAATCGTCCACGATGGCCAGCGCGTCGTCGATCTTCAACACCTCGCTGCCGCCGCCCATGGCGGAGTCCGGCTTGCCGCCGCCCTTGCCGCCGGTGACCGCCGACACGGCGCGCACAAGATCGCCCGCGCGGATGCCCCTGGCCACGGCGTTCTTTCCGCAGACGGCCACGAACGTGACCTTGCTCTCCGTCGCCGTCGCAAGCACCGCGACCGTGTCCGGATCCTTATCGCGCAGGAAGTCGCCGAGCTTGCGCAAGTCGCCGGCCTCGAGGTCGGTGCGCGTCGTCGTGATGACCTTGATGCCGCCGATGTTCTTCGAGGCATAGAGGAAGCGGTCGACGTCGCTGTGCAGGATCTTCTCTTTCATGCGCTCAACGTTCTGGCGCGCCTCCTTGAGCTCCGCCGTGAAGCCCTTTGCCTTGGCAATGAGGTCGGCGGGCTTGGCGTGCAGCACCTCGGCCGCCGCGTACATGCGGCGGTTGACGGCCTCCATCTCGCGCAGGTAGGCCTTGCCGGTGATTGCCTCCACGCGGCGCACGCCGGACGCGACCGAGCTCTCGCCCGTGATGCGGAACGGGCCGATCTTGGCGGTGTTGTCCACATGCGTGCCGCCGCAGAGCTCAACGGACTTGCCACCCATGTTCACCACACGCACGAGATCGCCGTACTTCTCGCTGAAGAGCGCCGTCGCGCCGCTGGCCTTGGCCTGCGCCATCGACATTTCGGACACGGTGACGTCCATGCCGTCAAGGATCCAGTCGCCGACGATCTCATTGACCCGCTCCAGCTCCTCGGGCGTGATGGCCGAGAAATGCGTCAGGTCAAAGCGCAGGCGATCCGGCTCCACGAGCGAGCCCGCCTGATGCACGTGATCGCCCAGCACCTCGCGCAGCGCGGCCTGGAGCAGGTGCGTGGCCGAGTGCGCACGCATGATCGCCTTGCGGCGGTCGGTATCGATACGCGCCGTGACGGTCTGCTCGACCTGCAGGCGGCCGGAGTGCATCACACCGTGGTGCAGGAATTTGCCGGCCTTGTCCTTCTGGACGTCCGTCACCTGGAAGAGCGCGCCGTCCGTCTCAATGACGCCGTTGTCGGCCACATGGCCGCCCATCTCGGCATAAAACGGCGTGCAGTCGAGCACGAGCACGCCCTGCTTGCCCTCATCGATCTCCGAACAGACCTCACCGTCGCAGACGATGGCCAGGATCGTGCCCTGATCGACCGTGTGGTCATAGCCGGTGAATTTCGTCGGCGTCGTGTCCAGGCCGAGGTCCACACCGGCCCATGCCAGGTCGCCGAGTGCCTCGCGCGCCTTTCTCGCGCGCACGCGCTGCTGCTCCATCAGCTCCTGGAACGCATCCTCATCCACGGTCATGTCCTGCTCCTGCACCATCTCGCGGGTCAGGTCGATTGGGAAGCCGTAGGTGTCATAGAGCTTGAACGCATCCGCGCCGGAGAACACCCGCTCGCCCTTGGCCTGATGCTCGGCGAGCAGGTCGGAGAAGATGTGCATGCCAGCGTCGATGGTCTTGGCGAAGTTCCCCTCCTCGTTGCGGATGACGCGGGTGATATACGCCTGCTTCTCGCGCAGCTCGGGGTACTGGCACTCGTTTTCGTGCACGACCATATCCACGACCTGATACAGGAACGGTTCGTTGACGCCGAGGAGCTTGCCGTGGCGCGCCGCACGGCGCAGCAGACGGCGCAGCACGTAGCCGCGGCCCTCGTTCGACGGCAGGATACCGTCCGAGATCATCATGACGGAGGCGCGGATATGGTCGGTGATGACGCGCAGGGACACGTCGGTCTGGTGGCTGTCACCATAGTGCGCGCCGGTGATCTCGCTGACCTTGTGGGTGATGTTCATGACGGTATCGACGTCGAAGAGCGAATCCACGCCCTGGCAGACAACGGCCAGACGCTCAAGGCCCATGCCGGTGTCAATGTTTTTCTGAACGAGATCGGAGTAGTTGCCGTTGCCGTCGTTGTCAAACTGGGAAAAGACGTTGTTCCAGACCTCCATATAGCGGTCGCAGTCGCAGCCGGGCGCGCAGTCCGGCTTGCCGCAGCCGTAGGCTTCGCCGCGGTCAAAATAGATCTCCGAGCAGGGGCCGCACGGGCCGGAGCCATGCTCCCAGAAGTTATCGTCCTTGCCGAGGCGGGTGATGCGGCTCTCGGGGATGCCGATCTCGTCGCGCCAGATGTTGAACGCCTCGTCGTCCTTTTCATACACGGACGGGTACAGCCGCTCGGGGTCGAGGCCGACCCAGTCCGGGCTCGTCAGAAACTCCCACGACCAGGCGATGGCTTCATGCTTGAAGTAGTCGCCGAAGGAGAAGTTGCCGAGCATCTCAAAATACGTGCCGTGGCGCGCGGTCTTGCCGATGTTCTCGATATCGCCGGTGCGGATGCACTTCTGGCAGGTGCAGACACGGTGGCGCGGCGGCTCCTTGTCGCCCTTGAAGTAGGGCTTCATCGGCGCCATGCCGGAGTTGATGAGCAGCAGGCTCGCGTCATCCTGCGGGATGAGCGAGAAGCTCGGCAGACGTAGGTGTCCCTTCGTCTCGAAAAAGCGCAGGAACATTTCGCGCAGTTCATTCAGACCATATGGTTTCATAATCATCTATCCTCCAAATCAAATTCTCTTGCTTCACTCTTTTTGCAGCCGCTCGGAAAGGCTGGGCGCGTCCGCGCGGTAAAACTCCAGCTTGCCGCAGCGCCTGCAGGCATAGATATCGACCTCCAGCGCACCGGAAAAGAGGTTGGACAAGTGGCCGGTCAAAAGGCCGTATTGCCCGAGCTGCAGGGATTCCTGCCCCAGATGCTCCATCTCGCTATGACAACGCAGACAGTCCATAACACGTCTCCTTTCAAAAAAAGATGCCTCCGCCCCATGGACAGGGGCGAAGGCATTCGAGCATTCACGGTACCACCCTGATTGCCGCTCACGCGGCGTCTCAAGTCGTCCTTAACGCGGACAGACGTCCCGGTCGTCCCGGGCCGCTCCGGAGCGGCCGCCATGCTGCCGGCCGAAGGGCTTCCACCGTCCCCTTCTCTCTGCTGACCGGGTGCTGCACAGTTCTTCTCCATCCAAGCGTTCTGTTCTGGATTTTTATATTTTACCACATTCGAGCCGAATGTCAACCGTTTCGGCGGGTAATTTCCGCCGCACGAGCGACAGCGGCGCGGCCCTGCACGGCAGCGGCATGGTAAAGCGCTGCATCGGGTGCGGCACGCTCTCGAGCGGAAGGCCATCGGCATCGCGCAGATCCTGCGCCGTGAAGGTCACGGGCGGCGCGGCGTTCGTGACGAGCTCGAGCGTGTCGCCGACGGAAAACTTGTTGCGCTGCGTCAGCACGGCGCGCCCGTCGGGCGCAGCGCCCTCCACAACGGCGCAGACCTCCGCCCCGGCAAAGTAGGCGGAGTTTGCCGTGTACTGCCCCGGCTGGCCGAAATAGAACCCGGTACTGTACGGCCGGTGGCTGATCTGCAGCACCTCGCGCTGCCAGACCGGGTCGAGCGGCCGCCCGGCGACGGCATCATCGAGCGCGTGGCGGTAGGCATTCGTGACCGCGCCGACATAATAGGCGCTCTTGGTGCGCCCCTCGATCTTCAGGCTCGTAATGCCGGCCGCCAGCAGCTCCGGCAGGTGATCGATCATGCACATGTCGCGGGAGTTGAAGATGTACGTCCCGCGCTCGTCCTCCGTGATGTCAAACACCTGGCCGGGGCGCTTGGACTCCGTGAGGCCGTACTTCCAACGGCAGGGCTGGGCGCAGCGGCCGCGGTTGGCATCGCGCCCGGTGAGGTAGTTTGACAGCAGGCAGCGGCCGGAAAACGACACGCACATTGCCCCGTGCACGAATGCCTCGAGCTCCAGCTCAGGCGGCGTGTGGGCGCGGATGGCGGCGATCTCGGCGAGCGACAGCTCGCGCGCGAGCACGACCCGCTGCGCGCCGAGATCATACAGCGCCGCCGCAGCCGCCGAATTGACCACGCCGAACTGCGTGCTCACGTGCAGCGCGACGTGCGGCGCATAGCGCTTTGCGAGCGTGATCACGCCAAGATCGGCCGCGATGATCGCATCCACGCCAGCGTCGTCGAGCAGCTCCAGATACGCCGGCAGCTGCGCCATCTCGTCATTGCGGGGCAGGGTGTTGCACGTCACGTGCACGGCGGCGCCCTGCGCGTGCGCAAGCCGCACGGCCGCGCGGATGCCGTCCGGCGTGAAATTTTCGGCCCCGGCGCGCATGCCGAACTGCGCTCCGGCCAGATACACTGCGTCTGCGCCGAAATGGAGCGCCATTTGCAGGCGCTCCAGATCTCCGGCAGGGCATAACAATTCCGGTTTGTTCATATTCGTCCCCGCTTATTGTGAATAACTCTGTTTGGCCACGAACGCCTGGAACTCGCCATAGTTCGTGAAGAACTTGTGCGTACCGGACTCGGCGTCGAGCGCGTAGTACAGCGCCTGCGTGCTTGCCGGCGAGAGCGCCGCCTTGATGGACGCAAGGCCGGGGTTTGCAATCGGCGTGGGCGGCAGGCCCTTGTTCTGATAGGTGTTGTACGGGCTGTCGATCTTCGTATCCTCCACGGTGAGCACATCCTTGTGCTCCGGCAGGACGTACATGATCGTCGAGTCGATCTGCAGCGGCATGCCGGCCTCGATACGGTTATAGATGACGGCGGCGATCATGGCGCGCTCATCGTCGTTGGCTGCTTCCTTTTCGATCATGGACGCGACCGTGACGACCTCCTGCATGGTCATGCCGCGCTCGTCCGCCTTTTCGAGCATCTCGGCCGTGATGCGGTCGTGGAAGTTCTCCAGGAACTTATTGATGGCGCTCGATGCCTGCATGCCCTGATAGAACTCATACGTGTCCGGGAACAGGAAGCCCTCGAGGCGCTTGGCGTCGCCCTGCATGCTCTGGTCGATGAACGAGTAGTTGTAGGAATAATTGGCTGCCGCGTCCATGAGGTCGTCATACGAGCAGACGTTTTCATCCTCGAGTTTGCGGAAGATCTGCTCCATCGTATAACCCTCGGGGATGGTGACCTTGGTCGTGACCATGGCGCCGGAGCCGACCTGCATCTTCTTGACGAGCGCGCGGTAATCATAGTTCGTGCTCAGCTCATACGTGCCGGGGTCGATCTTCGTTTTCGCGTGCGAAACACTGCAGTAAAGCTCGAAGAGGCCCTTATACTTGATGATACCGGCGTCCTTGAGCTGCTTTGCCACGTAGCCCACGCTCACCTGATGGCCGGAGCACTCCTTGGCATTGCCGTCGGCGTCCGTGTACGAAATGGTGACGTCCTTGAACTCGGACTTATCGAGCGTGACCGTCGCTGTGACCGGCTCTTTGTTGAGCGCGAGCACGTCCGACGCCGCCATCCAGCCGACGCAGGCGAGAATGATGCTGATGCTGACGACAAAGGCAAAATAGATCAGGCCGCCGAGGCAGCCGCTGCGGCCGGCGCGGCGCGGCGCTTCCGGCTCTGCCGGGCGCGCAGCGCGCTCGACAGGCGCTGCCTGTACCTCCGTTTCCGGCGCTGGGCGCGGGGTC
>ENA-OWRJ01000428-OWRJ01000428.1-human-gut-metagenome-genome-assembly--contig:-NODE-428-length-58839-cov-6.022302_pt1 | contig 58839 bp, 52 predicted proteins | sample MGYA00248269_ERZ651897 | MGnify/ENA primary metagenome ERZ651897 (study PRJEB26924, sample SAMEA4378252) | human gut metagenome | biome: human gut; feature: human-associated habitat; material: faeces...
CTCTCAACTAGCTGGTTAGTGGTTAGCGTCAAGTGCTCGTATCTTTTTAGTTTCCAGTAAATGAGCAAGAATAGTTTGTGAAGAGTGGGTACAAACACGTGGGTATCAGGCATGTGTTGTTTACATGCCGATACCCTTACGCGTTTGTTTAGCGAAAGCGCCCACTCTTCGCAAACTATTCTTGCTTATTTACGGAAACTCAAAAAACTTCAACGAACATTTGACACAGCCCCCAATCTAAAATATAATTTTCATATTCAGTAAGTAGGGTGCGGTAAAAGGATTTTATTATAGCAAAGCAGCAAAGAAAGGAAAAGCAGGATGAAAAAAGCAGGCAGATTAGCAGCGGCAGTGTTCGCGGCTATGTTACTGGTAACCGGTTGTGGTGCTCCGGCGGAGAAAAAAGCCGTGGAGACAACACCGGAACAAAGTTCAAAAATTGAACAGAAAGAAGAGGCAAAAAATTTGAAAGACGCATTTAAAAAGGATTTTAAAGTTGGGGTTGCAATTAATCCGTATCAGTTGAAGGACGAGGAAACAAAGAAAATCATTCTTGAAAATTTCAACAGTATTACGATGGAAAATGGCATGAAGCCGGAGGCAATTTTAGACCAGCGGGCGTCGGAAAACAGCAAAGACGGCATGCCGGCGATTAATGAGGAAAATTTGGCAGAGTGTCTTTCACTTGCAAAAGATAACGGGCTTGTGCTTCGTGGTCACTGCCTTGTCTGGCACAATCAGACGCCGGAATGGTTTTTCTGTGAAAAATACGATGCAGGAAATGCCAAAGTGAATAAAGAAACGATGAAAAAAAGAATGGAAAGTTACATCAAAAAAGTTCTGAGTTTCTGCCAGGAAAAATATCCGGGCGTTGTCTATGCGTGGGATGTTGTGAATGAGGCGTGTGACGACGGCGGCGGATACCGCACTTCCAGTTTGTGGTATGAAATTTACGGCGATGAATCATACATTGAGGATGCGTTTACATTTGCTAGAAAATACGCAGATAAAGATGTGAAATTATTTTATAATGACTACAATGAGTATATGCCAAGCAAAGTAAGTACCATTGCAGAACTTGTGAAAAAATTGTATGATAAGAAATTGATTGACGGTGTGGGATTCCAGAGTCACTGGGATATGAATTATCCGGATACCGGCATGATTTCTGACGCGATGCAAAAGTACAGTGAGATTGGTGACTTGGAGATTCAATTTACCGAAGTGGATATGCATAATACCGATGATTCGGAGGAAGGTTTGAAGAAACTGGCAGACCGTTATAAAGAATTTTTTGAGATGATTGTGAAAGCGGACCGCGAAGGAAAGGCGAATGTGACGAGCGTTACATTCTGGGGGCTTTCGGATGATGTAACGTGGCTGACATCCTTTAAAGGCGAAGACAGTTACCCGCTTTTGTTCGATGAAAGTCACAAGAAAAAGGCGTGCTACGACAGTGTGTTAGCAGTCGGAAACGAAAAGTAATACGCATAATGAAACAAGCATATAGTGTAAAAAATGACTGGGAGGCAGTGATTATGTCGGACTATATGCGGAAAGTGTTTTATGTGAGAAAACGGGAAGAAAATCCGGATTGCTCTGTGACAGCCGGTTATGTAAAAGCAGAGCGGAGAAAACAGGTATTAACGCTGACGATTTTTTTGGACATACAGGATTTACCGGAGGAATGTCCGGTATGTGCCGTTTACTGCACAGGCAGAGAGTGGCAGTGTTTCTCCTGCGGATGGGTCACTTTTGACAAAAACGGAACTACCGTCTGTAACTTGTTTTTGCCGGACGATGAGACAATTGCCCACGCGGATGCTGTGGTAGGAATCGGAATTGGCAGAAATGGCGCTTACTGGGCAGGACAATTGCCGTGCTTTTATGAATGTCAGGCAGGGGAGCAGTGCAGGCGCATGACTGCACTTAGAAAATGCGGCGGTGCGATGTGCGGCTGCCAGTGTTAGAGGAAACTTTGCCGGGATCAGGAGGAATCACGATGACAAGCGATGAGTCGTTTATGAAACAGGCAGTGAAACAGGCGGAAAAGGCGTATGACAAACTGGAAACGCCGATTGGCTGTGTGATTGTGCATGAGGATAAAATCATTGCCAGAGGATATAATAAAAGAAATATAAAGAAAAATACGCTTGCTCATGCGGAAATTCTAGCCATTAATAAAGCGAGTAAGGTGCTTGGCGACTGGCGGCTTGAAGACTGTACGATGTATGTTACATTAGAGCCGTGTCCGATGTGTGCCGGAGCGATTGTGCAGGCACGGATTCCGCGCGTGGTGATTGGCAGCATGAATCCAAAAGCCGGATGTGCAGGTTCCGTTTTGAATCTTTTGCAGCAGGATGGATTGAACCATCAGGTGGAGATAACAAAAGGTGTACTTGCGGAGGAATGCAGTGGATTGATGACGAGTTTTTTCAGAGAACTGCGAAAAAAGAAAAAAGCGTAATGGTATTTGACATACCGTGAAAAAACAGATATAATTGTTGTGATATTGTTTATAACGGATTTGTTTCCCCTATTAGGAGGCAGACCGTTTCAAATTTCCGTGCAGCCGGGGAGATAGCGGTGCCCTGTACCTGCAATCCGCTATAGCAGGGGTGTTGTCCCATCGAGGGTCTTTTGACGGAGAGCTGCCCAAAGTAAGTGGCGTTGACACTTGGGTCTTGCGCAACAGGAACTTGTGAACCGTGTCAGGTCAGGAATGAAGCAGCACTAAGCAATTCTTCCTGTGTGACGCGAGGGTGCCTGAGCCTAGCTAACTGCTTTGGTAACGTCTTCTGATTTTGATTCGACATGGGATGCACGGATTTTATATTATACAGCTTTTTTGCGAGGAGTTGTTACATATGGCAGAGAGTTTGGTCTTGAATGGAAACAGTTCCATTACAAAAGGAACGGTTATATTTGAAAAAGGACAGCCGTTGCAGTCGACGGCATTAATACTTAAGGGACGAGTGATTGTACAGGGCGAGGGCGTCCGGATGACAATCGGCTCAGGAAATTTTTTGGGAATGTGCGATGTTTGGAAAAAGGAACATTCCTTTACTTATGTTGCACTTGATGATTTGGTTTTGTTTGGGTTGCCGATGGAAAATGAAAAGCAGGCAGCTCTTTTGCTGGAGCAGAAGCCACAGTACCGGGGACTTTTAGTGACTTCGCTGAATTTCTTTTATCATGATGTGTTCCGTGTGTTTGGAAAATTGAAAACTGAGACGGAGAAGGTGGCTGAGTTTGTGCATCAGACCTATTCACGTTATCAAAAACTTGCGGAAGGTGCGGGTCTGACGGCGGAAAAAATTGCGGCGATGGAACGTCTTTTAAACCAGCGGATGGAGAATTATTCGTTGCCGGAAAAAATCACGTATTTTATTCAGTGCAGTAAAATTCCAATTGAAGCACAGAAAAATTATTATGGCGCCAGTGCTTATGTGGCGCAGAAACAGTTTGAGGAACAGTGTGCGGTGCTTCCACAGTTAGTAGCGGGATGCCGTTACTACAGCGATTGGCTGACACGATATTTCCGTATTATGATTACGGATGAAAAAAATCTGTTTTCGCTGGTAGGGCGTATGGCGCTCGGCGTAAGACGATCCGGACAAAATGACAGCGAATTAAGCGTTATGCTTGACCATATTTTGGAGCAGATTAATAATACTGAAACTTTGTTATTGGAGTACGCCGGTGTAAATCTTCATCTTGACAGACAGCGCATGGAAGAAACCTATTTTGCGTTGTTGTCAGACGATACCGGAAGCTTAGATGCGTTTGACCAGGAAGATTTAAAAGTGTTAGACCATTCGGTACAGCAGATTCTCGATTACGCAGAAGTTTCTGATGAGACGGCTGAAAAATTTGCATCGGCTGTTGAAGCATTTTTGGCGTGTGTGGACAAGTTTGCAAGAACGCCGGAAGCAACGGCGCTTCGCAAAGAATTAGTGAAATATTTCTTTGAAATCTATGAGCGTGCCTGCAAAAAAAGTTTTCAGGATGCAAAACCGCCGCTTGCAGTGAAATTATTTTTACGATATGGCTATGTCAGCGAAGAACTTTTGACGGAGGAAGAACTCCGCACTCTTTTGACACTGCCGGATTCGAGAGAAGAAGAAACTACCTGCCGCGTTTATACAATGAGCGAGTGGCTGCGTGAAATTTATGAGGGAAGAAAAAATCCATCAAAAGATGAGTTTGATACGGATTATGAAGAGACAATTCGCAAGCAAGTGCATGAGAAAAAACTGACAAAAACCGAGGGCGATGATGCGTTTCACGACGCGGCCAAACGCCTTCATTTTGAAGTGGAAAATCTGCTTAGTTATGCCGACCGTATTCTGAGTGGAAATATTTCTACATTTGTACCGGTTATGTGTTCAGAGGGCATTTATACAAAATTGGAAAGTGCAGTAGTAACGTCTGCTATTATTAATAAAATTGTAAACCGCGTGGAAAAAATTGATTATTCCATTTTCTACCGCGAGCGTATGGTGGCATATGAAGAAGTTGGACTTAATCGTTTTACCGTGACGGGGCGTTACACGCCGGAATTTATCATATTCCCGGTATATGGGCGCAAAGGTTTGATGTGGCAGGATATTGAAGGACGTAAAAAAGAGACACACGGAAGAATTCTTCTGCCATCATTTATGGAGCAGAATTTAGAGGCAGAGCTTTTGAAAATGCTTGCTTATTTCCGTTGGGAAAAATGCCGTACGGAAATGGGAGCGCAGTGGAACAATTACCGCTATCCATCGCTTACCGCAGAGTATACGGATTATTTGCAGTTCTTCAAAAAGAACAATGACTTATCACCGGAAAAACGTGAAAAAGTAAAGGCGCAGCTTACACAGTGCGGAAACCGTCACAAGGATGTGTTTGCAAAAGATTATGCAGACTGGGTGCTGCGTGAGGCGACCGGCGCCATGAAACTGAATCGTGTGGCGCGTGAAATTCTATTTACCTATTGTCCGCTGGCTCCGCAGATTGCGGAGGGGCTGCTTGCACAGAATGCGTATCGGGATGCGGCACGCCGTTATATGATTGAAAAAGGAAAACGGGAAAAAGAGATTAATCAGGTACTGCACCGCTTTGAAAAAGCAGGTATGGATTTGCCGGAAGAAGTAGAGCAGACCAGACGTTTTGTGTTAGATTTACAAGGAGCATAAAAATGAGTAGAAAACGAGAGAATGTGCGTCAGTGCAAGGTAATACGCCAGTTGATTGATGACAATAAATACACAAAAGCACTCGAACTAATTGATGCGATTCCTTTAGAAGAAGTTGGCTCATTAGATGATTTGTATCGTTATGCCGAATTGTATGAGAAGGCAGAGCGGATGGATAAAAAGAAAGAAATTTTTTATCATATTTACCACCGTACCCATTCCCGTTATATGTTAAATCGTCTGCTGCGTTTGACAATTCGCATGGGGGACATGGAAGAAGCGAGAGAACTGTATTTTGCCTATGAAGTGGCAGGTCCGATTACGTTAGATACTTTTGAACTCCGTTATCTTTTAGCAAAAGCAGAGGGAGAGCCGCCGGAGCGTCTGATTCAGATTCTGGAGGAATTAAAGAAGGAAGAATATACCGAAGAGTGGGGCTTTCGACTTGCTTGTTTGTATGAAAAGACCGGGCAGATTGACAAATGTATTCAGGAATGTAAAGATTTGAAACTTTGGTTTGGCGAGGGTAAAATTGTGGACCGGGCAATGCAGTTATTGGAGCATTGTGAAAACCCGGCGGTTGCAGAACCGGAGGAACTGGAAGAGACGATTGAAAAGGAAATGCCGGAGCGAAGAGAAGAATATGAGTCTTCGGAAACCGAAGAAATAGAAGAAGAGCCGCAGGAAAATGAAGATGTGGATGAGGCTTCGGAGTCTTATGGGGAAATTGTGCGGGAACCGGAGACTGAATCGGAGGAGGAAGAGGAAGTCTTGGATCCGGAGGCTCCTTTAATAGAATCTGTGGGTGAAGTTAAAGTTGTGGCAAAACGAAAAAAAGAAAAGCCACTTCAAAAACCGGAAAATGTAGAAGAACTGCTTGAGGAAAAAGAAGAAGATATTTCCGACCATGGAATTTTATACCGCACGCTGAAAAGTGCGATGAACCACGTCCGTTATGGAGATAAGATGCCTCATTTTGTATTTGCTGGCGGCGAGGAGCGCATTGTGCTTGCGGTCGCAAAGCGCGTGGCGAAAGAACTGAACAAAGTAGGCTATGTTTCCGTGCGGAGCATTGTGAAAATTACGGCTGAAAAATTAAATCAGATTGATTTGTCGGAACAGGCAGGTAAAATTGCCGGTGGCTGTATGCTAGTCACAGATGCGTCCGAACTGACGAGAGAATCCGTAGAAAAACTAAAGACAGTGATGGAGCAGGAGGACGAAAAAGTCGTTGTCATGTTAGCCGGACCATTTGATGAGATGGACTGCTTTTTAGACATCTATCCGGATTTGGCAGAAAAGCTCGTATATAAAGTGCGTATGTGAGGAGGCACCGTTATGGACGAAGTCCATAATTAAAATCGGCGCCGACGACGTGCCGCCGAGCGGAGGCGAGGGGGCGAAACATTTGAGGAGGCACCGTTATGGACGAAAAACAAGTATGGAAACCGGGCAACATGCTTTACCCGGTGCCGGCGGTGATGGTGAGCTGCGGCAATAAAAATGGAGAGAAAAATATTATTACGATTGCGTGGGCGGGCACAATCTGCTCCGACCCTGCGATGGTGTCGATTTCGGTGCGCCCGGAGAGATATTCCTATTCGATGATTCGGGAGACCGGTGAGTTTGTAATAAATCTTACGACAAAGGAACTTACTTATGCGACCGACTGGTGCGGTGTGAAGTCCGGACGGGATGTGGATAAGTTCAAAGAGATGAACTTGACGGCAATGCCCGGTGAAAAACTTACCTATGCACCGGTTATTGCCGAAAGCCCGGTGAATTTAGAGTGCCGTGTGCAGAAAGAGATTCCGCTTGGCAGCCACAATATGTTTTTGGCAAAAATAGAAGATGTCATGATTAGTGAGAAATACATGAACGAAAACGGAAAATTTGAACTCAATCAGACCGGACTTGTGACATATTCCCATGGCGAGTATTTTGTCCTTGGTGAGAAAATTGGGAAATTTGGCTATTCCGTAAAAAAATGATTTTCTGTTTTACAAATGTCAAAAGTGTGTTATACTAGTAAAATAAAATGTTTCAATCAGTGGAGGTTGCGATGAAACAGTACATTATAAAAGGTGGAACGCCACTTTCAGGGGAAGTTACCATTGGCGGTGCGAAAAATGCAGCGCTGGGTATTATCGTGGCGGCTATTATGGCGGATGAGCCAGTTACAATTGATAATTTACCGGACGTTGATGACGTCCGGGTTTTGCTGGATGCAATAGAAAGTATAGGTGCGATTGTGGAGCGTATAGATTCTCATACGGTCCGTATTAATGGTGCCTGTATTAATGATGTAAGTATTGATGAGGATGCAATTCGTAAAATTCGCGGTTCTTACTATTTAGTAGGAGCTTTGCTTGGAAAATATAAAAAAGCTTTAGTTGCGCTGCCGGGAGGATGCCAGATTGGTAGCCGCCCGATTGACCAGCATATTAAGGGCTTTGAGCAGCTTGGTGCTAAGGTAAGTATCCACCATGGTAAAATTGACGCTCAGGCGGAAAATCTTGTTGGTACGCATATTTACCTTGATTGTCCGAGTGTCGGTGCGACCATTAATATTATGATGGCGGCATGTATGGCAGAAGGAAAGACAATTATTGAGAATCCGGCGAAAGAACCACATATCGTTGATGTGGCAAACTTCTTAAATAGTATGGGAGCAAACATCAAAGGTGCCGGAACCGATGCTATCCGAATCCGTGGGGTAGAAGCATTGCACGGAGCGGAGTATTCGATTATTCCGGATCAAATTGAAGCCGGAACATATATGCTTGCCGTAGCGGCAACCGGCGGTGATGTGATGATTAAAAACGTCATTCCGAAGCATTTGGAAGCAATTACCGCAAAATTAGTTGAGATTGGTGCAATTGTTGAAGAGTTTGATGACTGTGTTCGTGTCTGTGTTGACCATCGTTTGTCTTATGCAAATGTTAAGACGATGCCGTATCCGGGATTCCCGACGGATATGCAGCCACAGATTACAACGCTGCTTGCTCTGTCTGAGGGAACCAGTATTGTCACAGAGACAATTTTTGAGACGCGGTTTAAGTATATCAGCGAACTGCGCCGTATGGGAGCGAATATTTCCGTAGAGGGAAATGCCGCTTTTGTAACCGGTGTGGAAGGATTTACCGGAGCGCGTGTGAGTGCACCGGATTTGCGTGCGGGTGCAGCACTTGTGATGGCAGGACTTGTTGCAGAAGGATATACTTATGTGGACGATATTCAATATATTGAGCGTGGGTATGAAAATTTTGCAGAAAAAATCCGTGGGCTTGGCGGTCACATGGAAAAAATAGATGCGGAAGATGAACGTGCCGTAAGGAAATTTAAAATGAAAGTTTCATAAGAAAGACGATAGAAGAGGGAACGCCGAGGGTATCCGGCGTTTTCTGCTATTATCCGATGAGTGAGAAAGGAGAATCATAAGTGAACGATAAAGTACAAGAGATTCTGAATGAGGTTGGTAAAGTAATTCGTGGTAAGGACGAAGCAATTGAGCTCGTGATGACAGCGATGTTAGCCAAGGGACATATTCTCGTAGAGGATGTTCCGGGGGTTGGTAAAACAACACTGGCGGTTGCTTTTTCCCGTGCGATGGAGTTGACAGAGCGCCGTCTGCAGTTTACACCGGACGTACTTCCGAGTGATGTAGTCGGTTTTAATATGATTGGTGCCGATGGTGAGTTTCAGTACAAGCCGGGTGCGATTTTGTGTAACCTTCTGCTTGCGGATGAGATTAACCGTACCTCAACGAAAACACAGTCTGCTCTTTTGGAGGTCATGGAAGAGGGGCAGGTAACGGTCGATGGTGTGACACGCCAGCTGCCAAATCCGTTTATCGTAGTGGCAACACAGAACCCGGTTGGTTCTGCCGGAACACAGATGCTGCCGGAATCCCAGCTTGACCGTTTTATGATTCGTATTTCGATGGGATATCCGACGATGGAAGAAGAAGTTCGTCTGATTAAAGAGCGTCAGGACATTAACCCACTTGATTTTATCCAGGAAATTATTTCAAAACGGGAACTGCTTGAGATGCAGGATCAGGTAAAACAGATTTATGTCGATGATAAAGTGCTTACTTATTTATCGAAAATTGTGGATGCAACGAGAAATCATTCCATGATTACGCTCGGCGTGAGTCCGCGTGGAACGCTTGCCCTTATGGATATGTCAAAGGCGCATGCGTTCGTTCAGGGACGTACCTTCGTTTTGCCGGAGGATATCAAACGTGTTTCCAAAGCGGTGCTTGCCCACCGCCTTTTGTTAAACGGTAAGGCGCGTATGAGCCACACGACAGAAGAAGATGTCGTTGAGGAAATTGTAGGGAAGATTCAAGTCCCTAAATTATAAGTAACAAGTGATACGATTCGGAAGGAGGAAATTATGACATTAGGAACTATCCTATACATTTTCCTTTTCTTTGTGAGTGTTTTCATTTCCATTATGTACTTGGAATTTGGTGCGATGGCACTGATGGGGCTGATGGTGACGATACCGGTCTGCATGTTTCTTTTTCTGCTTGTTTTGCGAAAGAGAGTCAGCGTGTCAGTCGATTCAAAAAATCCCCTGGCAGAAAAAGATGCCATTGATAAGCCGGCGAGAGCAGCCATTACGCTGTCGGTAGAAAACAAAAGCCATCTGCTTCCGGTGACGAAAGGAATTGCCAAGGTTCGTTATGAAAATCCGTTTTCCGGCGATAAAGGGAAGATGAAAATTCGTTTTTCCGTGGATACCGGGAAAAAGAGAGACCGTAGAATCCCGGTTGTTATGGACAACTGTGGAAATGTTTCCATCACGGTAGAGAAGGTACGAATCTATGATTATTTGAATATATTTGCGTGGACAATCGGGAAACATTTTGAGACGCAGGATGTTCTCGTCCTGCCGCCGACGAAAGAGATGTATCTTGGAAAAGACAAGTGGTACAACGAGACGAGTGCGGACAGTGACCGTTTTTCCACTTATAAAAAGGGAGATGATCCCTCTGAAATTTTTGACATCCGTGAGTATGCAGACGGAGATAAGATTCAGAGAATTCACTGGAAGTTAAGTAGTAAAACCGGTGATTTGATGGTGAAAGAGGGAAGCCTTCCTCTGATGAAAGAAATTCATATTTTTATTGATTTATGCGCGACCGGTACAAAGCAGGAAAGAAATGATAAAATCAACCGGTTGATTCAGGGTGTGTATTCCATTGCGATGTTTATGATTGAAAGTGGAATCCCACAGGCATATATTTGGTACGACAAGGTAAATGGTGTGATTCAGGAATATTCGGTAGAGCAGGAGGAAGAACTGTACTGGATGTTTCAGGAATTATTCCGCAGTAAAACAACGACCGAGGAGAGTGAGCTGATGGAGGCTTACGTCGACTGGGGCAAAGGCAGACTTTTAGAATCGGCACTGTATCTGACAGTGGCTGACCATGAATCCTTGGATTCCGGGAATTTGGTGCGCGACCGATTGGAAGTAATGGACTTACGAGGTGACGTAATTGAGGATCAGGAATAATAAACTGATTAATTTCATATTGGAATTCAGCCAGATTATGCTCGTATTTCTTGGTGTATATTCTGCGCTGATGTGTACGGCGTCGAGTCTGGATATGATTTATGACGGTAAATTGTGTTTACTCTTACTGTTTGCCGCCTCGATTGTATTTTATGGACTATTTACAGTGCTAGAGACATTCCGCAAGGGAAAACTTTACGGCTTAATCGGCATTACGATGTTCTTTTTGGCATTAGTGATTCGATTTAAGGGCGCACTGTTAAAGGGAATTGTGAGTGCGGCAAATAGTTTTTTGAAAGAATTTATGAACTATACCGGCACGAATGTATCTTTGTTGTCCTATGCGGATACGGAGAGTGCAAGCGCAAAATTCTGTACGACGCTTTTGTTGATTTTGATTGGTGTGTATTTTGTAGCACTGATTAGTGCATTTTTCTACCGCAGAAGACGTTCTGTGGTCTTTTTGGCAGGTACGATACCGTTTGTTGTTCTGCCGCTTGTGGCGGGAAGAATCGGACGTTATTTATATTTTTTCACCTATTTGGTTGTGGCGGTAACGATTATCGGAACGAGACATTTGCGAACCGATGCCACAGACCGAAGGATGCGCCAGAAACTGGCATTGATTTTGATGACAACCTGTTTGGTTTGCGGTGGCATTTTTTATTTATTTATTCCGCCTTCGAGATACGACAGGAATGTGGATAAGTTGTCTCAGGCAAAGAACAGTCTGGTGGCACTTTCGACATGGGACGGTGAGGATATAATGACCTGGCTGAAAGCATACTTTAACGGGGATGCGATTTCCTATGGTAAAATCGGAAAGAAAAGCGAAGTCAGTTATACCGGTGAAACAATGCTGAAAATATCCGGAGACATCAATTCCGACCATGGACTTTATCTCAAAGGCTATGTCGGTGATGTCTATGAGAATAACAAGTGGTCATCCATTCGCTCGGATGAAAACTTTAAAAAAGACTGGAAGGCGCTCGATGCGACCGGCGTCACAACAGAAAACTGGCATACGCAGTTAAGAAATGAACTGGGTGACGAGGAGCGGAGTGGCGAAGAAGAGGTTTGGAAGACCGGAACATTAAGGATTCGCAATCTTGCGTTTGGATATGGCAACTTTTTGGTGCCATGCCTTCCGGCCGGGGCATATAAGAGCCTTACAAACGGACGCTCAACGGTGGATAAACCGGGAATTGATTACTCGGTAGAATATTATTTGCACTATCCTGCAATTTTGCGCACGGATGTTTTACTTGGTGAATCCCGTATGGCAACAGCCGACTTTTGGAGTTCAAATGAGGTTGAGCGGAGGAATTTAAGTGATTTTGCAAAAAAATATTATTTGCAGATTCCGGATTCCATGAAATCGGTTTGTGAAGATTTTAAAAAAGATTGCAAATCTGCCGGTTTGACGAAGACGTCTGACATTATTCTTGAAGCAAAGAGTTATATTACAAAAGATACGACGTATTCCTTATCGCCGGGCAAAACTCCTTCCGGTAAGGAATCCATTGAATACTTTTTAAAGGAAAATAAAAAAGGATATTGTACCTATTATGCGACGGCAGCCGTTATGCTGTTGCGCAGCATGGGAATCCCGGCACGTTACGTCGAGGGTATGTATGTCAGTAAAGATGAACTGGCAGCTGTCAAAAAAGGTAAAGAATTTGAAGTGCCGGATGAAGACGCTCATGCATGGGTTGAAGTCTTTGATGAAAAATATGGATTTGTAACCGTTGAAGTGACGCCGGGCAAAGGTGAGGATGATATGGCAGGAAGTGATTCTTCCAATGAAAACACCAATCCGAACCAGACTTCGAACGGAGCACAGACAGATTCCGAAAATCCATCACAGGAAGACGCTCCGAATGTTGCAACACCGACCCCTTCGGTGACACAGGAACCGGAAGAGAGCATGATATTTGATGATATCAAGCAAAACGACAAAAAATCCAGTGACAGTGGAAATGCAAACGGCACATCCAAAGGACGGATATGGTTTGTGATTTTAGATATTGTGATTGTGTTACTGCTCATTGCTGCGGCAATGGAAGCACAGCGGAGGATACGAGCTTACATGTTTAGAAAGAATATGAAGCAGAAGAAAGCAAAAAGGCGGATTCGTATGGTATATCTGCATTTGCTCCCGGTATTCCACCGCTACAAGCTTGCTTACCGCGGACAGTCGATGGCGCAGTTTAGCAGGGAAATCAGCAGGGAGATGGAACTTCCTTTTGAGGATGTGCTTGAATTTGTAACTTTGATTTTCCACGCAAGATTTGGTCCGGACACGATTACGGAAGACCAATTAAGAGAGTTCAAACGGGTTTATCACGAAATCCGCGCGAAAGCGTATCGTGATGCAAAGCCGATGCGAAAACTATATTATATGTATATCATGGTATTATAAGGAGGACAAGAACATGCTGAAAAAAACGTATGATAAAGTGTGTGAATTATTTGAGGAGGGAAATGGTTATCTGCCGACACGTACATTGCTTAACAACAAAATTACGACGATTCAGATTCGTACGATGCTGCAGGAAGGCAAGATTGAAAAAGTGTCTCACGGTAATTACTGGAACTTAATGAGTGGCAGAAAAAAACCAAAACATTACAAAATGTTAGAAGCCTGTATGACAAACAAAAAGGCAGTTATCTGCTCCTTGAGCGCATGCTATTATCACGGACTGATTAAGGAAGAGCCGGAAGCTTTGTATGTGGCAACAGCTCGTACCGACCGCGGAAATATGAAGTTAAATTTCCCGGTATCCCGTCACTATTTCTCTGTTACAACATTTGAAAATGATGTTTTGAATGTCAAAACAGGTGGCGGAAATATCCGCATTTACGATGTAGACCGCAGTGTATGTGACTGCATTCGTCTGGAGAAAGAAATCGGAAAAGAAACCGTAGAACTTGTAGTTGAAAACTACAAAAAGAGTAGCAAAAAGAGAGTAAACCATCTTTTACAGTATGCGGATCAGATGCGTTATGGCAAAATTGTCCGCGAATACCTCGGAACGGATGAGTGATGTAGATGGAAAAAGACGAAAAGAAAAAAGGTGCGATGCTTGACGAGGCTTTTCTGCAGAACTTAATGCAGAATGAGCAGGTTGAGCAGATTTTAGAAGAAGGCGAGGCGTTTCAGACATTGATGGCGTACTATCGGTGTGCCATTATGGAAGTAGAGACCAAATTTAAAGTGCTCAATACCGAATTTAGTCTCCGCTATGACAGAAACCCGATTGAGACGATAAAAACAAGACTCAAATCGCCGGAGAGCATCATTGAAAAACTTCACCGCAAAAAGATTCCGTTTTCTGCGGAAATGATTGAACAAAAAATGCATGATATAGCCGGAGTGCGCGTTATCTGTGCATTTCCGGAAGATATTTATGAGATTAGTGAATGTTTTTTGGCTCAGGATGATATTCGTTTGATTGAGAAAAAGGATTACATCAAAAACCCAAAACCAAACGGGTATAGGAGCCTTCATTTGATTGTTGAAATTCCTATCTTTTTGCATAACGAAAAGCGAATGATGAAAGCGGAAGTACAGTTCCGTACAATTGCCATGGATTTCTGGGCAAGTTTAGAACACCGTATTTATTATAAAAAAGGACAGAATAACGAGACGCTGCGCAATGAGTTAAGGCAATGCGCGGAAGTGAGTGCCGCATTGGATTTACGTATGCAGAGTATCCGAAAGGAACTCGATGTGGACGATTGATCTCAAAAAATGCATAATTTCCTCTGTTTTCCACATACTACCCATACAGTATAAATATGGAAAAGCATGTAGAAAACAGGAGGAAAATTTTTTATGAAGGCAACAGGAATTGTACGAAGAATCGATGATTTAGGACGTGTGGTCGTGCCGAAAGAAATCCGGAGAACACTTAGAATTCGCGAGGGTGAACCGCTTGAAATATTTACAAACCGCGAAGGAGGCATTGTATTAAAGAAGTATTCACCCATAGGAGAACTTGCCACATTTGCCAAAGAATATGTGGAGGCGGTTGCGCAGGTGGCGAAATGCACCGTGTGTGTGACAGACAGAGACCGGATTGTGGCGGTGGCAGGACCGGGAAAAAAGGACTATGCCGGAAAATCCATTCACCGTGAATTGTTGGAAGCAATTGAGGACAGACGGACGATTCTGGCAACGGATGCCGAACCGGACTTTAGCCAGGTAACAGAGGACGAGACAGAAGTATTTTCTGAAGCAGCGGCAACGATTTTAGCAGAAGGTGACGCTATCGGAATGGTACTTTTACTGTCCCGTGACACAGAACGCATATTTGGTGACTTTGAGCAAAAAATGGCGATTTGCGGGGCAAACTTTTTAGGACGGCAGATGGAACCCTGATAGGCAAAATTTTAAGGTGATAACGCAGAAAAACCTTGACAATTACTACCAAAAAGGTTATATATAGATGTATAGGTTGTACAAATCTAGCAAATAATTTATTGAGGAGGATATAATCCATGAATAAGACTGAATTAGTAGCAGCTATGGCTGAGAAAGCAGAATTGTCTAAGAAAGACGCTGAGAGTGCATTGAAAGCATTCGTAGATGTTGTTACAGATGAATTGAAAAAAGGTGAAAAAGTACAGTTGGTTGGTTTCGGTTCTTTCGAAGTTGCTGAGAGAGCAGCAAGAGAAGGTATCAACCCATTGACAAAACAGCCGATGAGCATTCCTGCTTCTAAAGCTCCTAAATTCAAAGCCGGCAGAGGTTTGAAGGACGCTGTGAACGCATAATCTTGCGATTGTTATTATGGATTTTTGGAGCACTTTGCTATCGCATATAGCAGAGTGCTCTTTGTTATGCTTTGCCTAATGACGGATGAAACCGTGTGAGGCAGGACTTGACAGAAGAAGGGAGATTTTTTTATGAGACTGGATAAGTACTTAAAGGTATCCCGCCTGATTAAGCGCCGTACGGTGGCGAATGAGGCGTGCGACGCCGGACGAATTTTAGTGAATGATAAGGTGGCAAAAGCATCTTTAAATGTTAAGCCCGGTGACATCATCGAGATTCAGTTCGGAAACCGGAATACAAAAGTAGAAGTATTGAGCATAAACGAAACATACAAAAAGGATGAAGCCAAAGAACTTTACCGATACGTGTAATAAAACCCCCTGTGACAGCATATAGTGAGATAGATATGATGCCAGGGGGCTTTTATTATGTTGCAGGAATCTTCCCGGCCGGTGACGGCACATAAATTGGAGATGCAGAATCGTAACCACGTGGATTTGACCGGAATTACGGAAGTGGTTTCTTTTGACAATAAAGAAATTGAACTTGAGACCGTAGAAGGTGCTGTGCGCTTTGCGGGTGAGGATTTGCATGTAAAGCGTCTTACACTCGAAAAGGGCGAGGTGGAATTGGAAGGAAGGATTTGTGAGATTATCTATCATGAGTCGAGAAAGGAGAAGACGGCAGGGGGTGTTCTTAGCCGTTTGTTTGGCTGATGGAAATGATACAGGGGCAGCTTATGTATGTTGCCGCCTCCTTTGTGGAGGGTGTTTTCTTAATGTTTTTGTATGACTTTATACGAGCGTTCCGCATGAAAGTGAAACATGGCAGAGTGTGGATTCTGATTGAAGACTGGCTGTTCTGGTTATTGGCAGCTTTCTTTGTATTCCCCATGATTTTTACGCTCAATCACGGTTTGATCCGCAGTTTTTTTGTAATTGCTTTGACTTTGGGTGTTTTTTTATACCGAACCTTGGTAAAAACGCATGTACAAAGAGTAATTTATGAATTTTTTAGACTTATTTTTCGACCATATGTTTGGATTTTTAAAAAAATAAAAGGAATACAGAAAAAACACTTGAAATCGTGAAAGTCAGCGTCTATAATGGACTTATTAGTACTACAAGTATAGAAAATACAATTGTAGAATAATGTCGAGGGGATGGAGCCGTGAGAAGAAGAAAAAGAAGAAACCGCACCGGGATTTATCTGGTTATGCTGGTGGCAGCCTTGTTTGTTGGCACATTAGCGGTTCATGGTTATTCACTGCGTGCAAACTGTCAGAAACTTGCGACAGAGCAGCAGAACTTAAAAGATAAGAAAAAGAGTTTGAAAAAAGAACAGGAACAGATTAAAGAACAAAAAGAGTATCGTAAAACAGACCAGTATGTGGAAGATGTAGCGCGTGAAAAATTTGGACTGGTATATGATAATGAAATTGTGTTTAAGGCAGAATAAGAACGAAGACCATTGCTTAGGCAGTGGTCTTTTTTTGTCGAAAATTTCTTGAAAATACCCTTCCGATTTTGACATTTTTCTCTGTATGCTCTCTTTATACTGAGAGTGTTTAGAGAAAGACAAGGGGGCACGGATTTTGAAAGACAAGAAACAAAAAATATCTTTTGACAAACGATATTTGTTATTGTTAGTGGCAGGATTTTTGACCGGGCGCGTGTGGCTGTATGGAATTAATCCTTTTGGTGTGGCATTGTTTGCTGCGGTGGCAGCGGAGCGAAAGGGCAGGAAACTTTTGGCTCTTTTTGTTTTGGCAGGCATGTTTAGCAGCACAGAAGGACTTTCGCTTATTAAGTATCTCACGCTCTTTCTGCTTGTTCTGTCACTCGAAAAAATACAGGAAAAGTGGACAAGCCATACCGGACAGGCGGTGTATTTAGCACTTCTTACAGGCGGTTTAAATATGGCGGCAGGTATTTTAAACAGTATTCTTGCCGTAAATACATGGGAAGTATTCTGGCTCAGTATCCTTGAGAGTGTCATGGTATTTGCGCTTGCCAATGTGTATCAATGGGGTGTGCATTTTATTTTGTATGAAGAGTGGAATCAATTATTTAACAATGAGGAATTGATTAGCCTTCTTATCCTTGCGGTGACAGCACTGTATGGGCTGCCGAGGCAGGCGGATATGATTTTTTCCATTTCCGGAACACTTTCGTATTTCATGATTTTGTTTATGGGATACCGGTATGGGGCGTCGACCGGCGCCATTGCCGGGGCGGCGGGAGGAATTTTACTGGCACTTACCGGGGAAAATATGGTGGTTGTCGGCATATGCTGTCTGCTTGGTGTGTGCGCGGGGACGCTGCGTAAAATGGGACGTTTTGTAAGTGGCGGGCTGTATCTTCTTGTCGGTGTGCTGCTTGCTGTGTATTCATTAAAGGACTTGTATGGCATTATTGAACTGCGGGCAATGCTGTCGGCGGTTATTTTGTTCTTTGCCATTCCAAGGCGGGTCATTCACTGCGTGGAAGAAGACATACCCGAACGGGAAGAGGATTCTTTTGCCAAAGAGGATGTACGCGCACTTGCCAACCATCAGCTGGAAGACTTTTCAGATGCCTTTCGCCGGCTGTCCAAGAGTTTTGAAAATGAGATGGAAGAAAAAGGGTTGTCGGAAGAACGGCTAGAGGATATTTTTGCACAGTTATCTCGTGATACGTGCAACGAATGTATCAATTGCAAATATTGCTGGAACCGCCATTATGAGGAGACCAATGAAAGTCTGCGACAGATTTTGTGGCAGGTGGGGCAGGACGGAAGTGTAACGATGTCACAGATTAGTCCGGATTTTCAAAGACGCTGTATGCATCTAGATGAGTATGTGCATCAGGTCGAGGAGAGGATTGCCGGGGAAAATGTGAGACTTGGCTGGCATAACCGGATGTCAGAAAACCGCCGCGTGATGGCAGAGCAGATGAAAGAAATTGCAGTGGCGTTAAAATCGTTTACCATCAATTTGGGCGAGACAGAGGAACTTCCCAAAGAGCGAAAACGAAGAATTTTAGAAGAATTAAAAAAAGAGGGTATCAAGGTAGCACGTTTATCGGTGAAAAAAAGGGGCGGATATCTGGAAGTAATGTTTACCGGTGCCTGCCATGGCAATCATTGTTTGACAAAGACCGATGTTGCTCAGGCGCTGTACCGTGCGACAGGCATTATGATGTGTCCGGCAAGAGAGACAAGAAATGTGCTTTCTTCCACAACGGATACGATGTTTTTCAGACAGGACACGGTATATAAGGCGCTTACGGGGCTTGCCAGAGTTGCCAAAAGCGGTGAGAGTGTGTCTGGTGACAATTATTCGTTTTTGGAACTTTCGGGAACCGGTGAGCTTCTCATGGTTTTAACGGACGGCATGGGAAGTGGTGAAATGGCGGACCGCGACAGCAGCAATCTGATTGAGGCACTGGAATATCTGATGGAGGCGGGGTTTGAAAAAAAATCGGCACTCAGGCTTTTGAATACGCTGTTTGTTGCAAATTATGAGGGAAAATCATTTGCAACACTTGATATGGCGGCGATTAACCTTCATACCGGCATTTGTGAAATTATGAAAAATGGAGCGGCAACTACTTTTGTAAAGCGGGAAGGCGGAGTGGAGATGATTGCTTCCAGTGCGCTTCCGGTCGGGGTGGATTTGCAGGCGGAGCCGGATGTTGCCGTCGTACAATTGCAGGAAGGCGATATGGTTATTATGGTTTCGGACGGCGTGCTTGACAGTTTTTATGAGAGAAATATAGAGAGCGACAGTCAGGAGGAGATGGCGACACTCATTGACCGGCTTTACTGCAAAAATGCGAATGACATGGCAAACCAGATTTTGATGAACACACTGGCACACAGTACAAAAGAGGCGTCTGACGACATGAGCGTTTTGGTGGCCGGAATTTGGAATAAAGTTTGACGAAAAAAACGAAAACCGTTACAATAAATGCGGAGGATGAAGCCGTGAGAGAAGAAATGATTCGATATAGCGAAACGCACCACTTGTTTTCACCGGGCGACAAGATTATTGTGGGGGTGTCGGGTGGCGCTGATTCGGTATGCCTTTTGTATTTATTAAATAGTTTACGGAAAGAAATGAATTTGTCTCTATTCGTTCTGCATGTCAAACATGGCATCCGGGGAGACGATGCCGACCGGGACGCACAATTTGTGAGAGAGCTTTCAGACAAGTGGGAACTTCCGTGTTTTGAGGTTTTCGAAGATGTACCGGCGTATGCAAAAAAGTGGGGGATGAGTGAGGAGGAGGCTGGACGTGCATGCCGCTATGAGCAGTTTGAAAAATTGCGCAGGGAAAAAAATGCGGACTGTATTGCAGTGGCGCACCACAAAGAGGATCAGGCAGAGACATTTTTGTTTCGGCTGATACGTGGGAGTTCTGCCAGAGGCTTGGCGGCGATGTTGCCGAAAAGAGATTTTATTATACGACCGCTTCTGTTTGCCGAAAAGGGAGACATTCTTGCGTTTTTAGAGGAGAAAAAGATACCGTGGCGGGAGGATATTACGAATCAGGATACAGCGTATCAGAGAAACTGGATTCGGAAGGAGTTACTGCCACTGTTAAAAGAGAACTTAAATCCGGGTGCGGTAAGGCATATTGCGGATGCGGCGGATGACATTGGCAAGTGGCGTAAGTATATCCGCGAGCAGGCAGAGTGCGAGGCGGAACATGTAATTTTCCGTGAGGGAAAAGAAGTTCTGTTAAGGCGGGATGTGTGCCGGGGACTTCCGGAGGTTTTGCAAAAGGAGATTTTGTCGCTCTTTTTAGAGCAGGGAATCTCTGGCGTAAAAGATGTCACGAGAGCGCATTATGAGGCATTATATGAAAAAATTGCAGAGAAAGGAAACGGCACGTTTTCTCTGCCAGACGGCAATTTTGTCGTCTGTGATTATGAGCATTTCAGGCTTACGAAAAATAAGCAAAAAAAGCAGGAAAACGTTTGTGTGGAATGCGACATGGCATCCGGGAATATAGTGGAAATGGATGGTGTGTATTACCGCTTTCGTTTTGAGGTGGTGGCACGTGAAAAACTGGATTCAGAAATTCCACAAAAAGACTATACGAAATGGTTTGATTATGATAAGATAAATAGTAAACTGACGATTCGCAATCCGAGACCGGGAGATTTTTTTGTGCTTGATGACAAGGGGCATAAAAAGAAATTATCCCGCTACTATATGGACGAAAAGATTGCGAAAGAGCGTCGGGACAGGCAGCTTGTGCTGGCGGATGGCGCCCATGTGATATGGGCGATTCCAAATCGAATCAGTGCAGCCTGCAAAATAAATCAAAATACAAAATATGTTTTGGTTGTGACCAAAGAAAGGATACGTCATGAAAGAAGAAATCAACGTCTTGATTAAAGAAGATGAAATTGTAGCAAGAGTGAAGGAACTTGCTGAGCAGATTAACCGTGATTACGAAGGAAAAACACTTCATTTGATTTGCATTTTGAAAGGAAGTGTATTTTTTACCTGCGAACTGGCAAAATATATTACAGTGCCGGTTACGATTGATTTTATGAGTGTATCAAGTTATGGAAATGGTATGACCAGCAGCGGAAGTATTACGATTAGTCAGGATTTGATTATGAGTTTGGAAAACCGTGAAGTGCTGATTATTGAAGATATTGTGGACAGCGGACGCACACTTTCGTATCTTGCCCATATGTTAGAAAAACGTGGACCGAAAAGTTTGCGCATTTGTACGCTTTTAGATAAACCGGCATGTCGCGTATCAGAAGTGGATGTGGCGTATACCGGTTTTGAAATTGATGATTTATTTGTGGTTGGATTTGGACTTGATTATGCCCAGAAATACCGCAATTTGCCTTATATCGGAGAGCTGAAAATAAAGGAGGATTAATCCGATGAGAAAATGGAAAGGTTATGGCTTTTTTGTCGCGATGGCGGCAATAATTTTGATTGCCATGATTTCGAGCGATTTTATGTCCGGATGGACAGAGGAGAATTATACTTATACACAGTTTAAGGACGATTTGTCGAATCATAAAATACAGTCCGTTGTGGTGGGACAAAATGAGCAGGTTCCGACCGGTGAAATCCGTGTGACAATGAAAGACAGTAAAAAACATTCTTTCTATGCACCGGATGTGAATGTAGTTATTGAAAAATTAGACGATGCACATTTTACAAATGTAGTTGTCTCGGACGTTGAGACAACACCGTGGTATTTGGAGATTTTGCCATATGCAATAGGATTCGTCCTGATTTTTGTTTTGTTTACAATGATGACGAGCCAGGCGCAGGGCGGAGGCGGCGGAAATGCCAAAATGATGAATTTTGGAAAGAGCCGTGCGAGAATGACCGCACCGGATGAAAAATCAAAGACATTTGCAGATGTTGCCGGTCTGGTCGAGGAAAAAGAACAGTTAGAAGAAATTGTAGACTTTTTAGAGGCACCGCAGAAATATACGAATTTAGGTGCCAGAATCCCGAAAGGCGTGATTATGGTGGGCCCTCCGGGAACCGGTAAGACATTGCTTGCCAAAGCAGTTGCCGGTGAAGCGGGTGTTCCGTTCTTTAGTATTTCCGGTTCTGATTTTGTGGAAATGTTTGTCGGTGTCGGTGCTTCCCGTGTCCGTGACTTGTTTGCGGAAGCAAAGAAAAATGCACCGTGTATTGTTTTTATTGATGAGATTGATGCCGTGGCAAGAAGACGAGGAAGCGGTCTTGGCGGCGGACATGATGAGCGTGAGCAGACGTTAAATCAGATGCTTGTTGAAATGGACGGCTTTGGAATCAATGAGGGAATTATCGTGATGGCGGCAACCAACCGTGTAGATATTCTAGATCCGGCAATTCTCAGGCCGGGACGTTTTGACCGCAGAATTCATGTTGGTCTTCCGGATGTGAGAGGCCGTGAGGAAATTTTGAAAGTCCATGCGAAAAATAAACCGTTATCGGATGATGTAAATTTGGAAGAAATCGCACGTACAACAGCAGGATTTGCCGGTGCGGATTTGGAAAATCTTTTGAATGAGGCTGCCATTTGTGCCGCAAGAGAAAACCGCCCGTATTTGATGGACGAAGATATTCGCAAGTCCTTTATCAAAGTGGGAATTGGTGCAGAGAAAAAGAGCCGTATTATTTCTGAAAAGGATAAACGGGTTACGGCATATCACGAAGCCGGACACGCAATTTTGTTCCATGTTTTGCCGGATGTCGGACCGGTTTATACGGTTTCTGTAATTCCGACCGGACAGGGTGCCGGTGGTTATACGATGCCATTGCCGGAAAAAGATGAGATGTATCTCACCAAAGGTAAGATGTTGCAGGATATTGTTGTATGTCTTGGCGGGCGTATCGCAGAAAGTCTTGTCTTTGATGATGTGACAACGGGGGCTGTGCAGGATATCCGTCAGGCAACGGAGCGCGCTCGCGATATGGTTACAAAGTATGGTTTCTCGGATGAACTTGGTATGATTAACTACAGCACGTCAGATGATGAGGTCTTTATCGGCCGTGAGATTGGGCACGCAAAGAACTTCAGTGAAGGAACCGCTGCTGTGATTGACCAGGAAGTAAAACGAATTATCGAGAGCTGCCGTGAGAAGGCTACTAAGATTTTGAAAGAAAACCGCAAGGTTTTGGATAAATTGGCAGAGCTTCTGATTGAAAAAGAGAGAATCGGGCAGCAGGAGTTTGAAGCTCTCTTTGAGCAGAATGACGAGACAATCGAGGAAATGTAAAGATTCTTTGTGCAAATGTGCAAATGGGAGAAAAGTATTGGGCAAAACCAACAAAAGAATGGTGGAAAAAATGTAAACTTTGTGCACACTGTTTTTTGGTAACGTGTTATAGTAATACGCGTAAACCCCAATACATTATATAGTTTTTGCTACACCCCATAAGTAACAAAAATACCTTCTCCCAAAAGGACAGCATCGTAAGCTGTCCTTTTGACTTATCTAAAACAAGGATTCACGGCTTTTTAGCCGTGAATTTTTACAAATAGAAATAATTATGTTCGGAGGACAAAGCAATGGCTGACGGAACCCTTAATAAGAAAGCAATATTTAGTGATGGTACGGCTGATTTTGTTTCGCCATGTGAACCGCGTGTGTATGAGAACGTTACGATTCGGTGCCGCGTTGGGAAAGATGAGGCAGAATATGTGAAGGCAATGGTGGATGAAGTGCCTTATATTATGCATTTAGAAAAGTCAACGGAGTATTTTGATATTTATGCCGTATCATTTCTATTGGAAGATCATCCGATAAGTTATTACTTTAGGGTAGAAACGGCGAAAGAGACGTTGATTTGCAACCGTCAAGGAGTGGTTTCAGATGTCAATCCATATTTCAATTTCTGTCTGATTCCGGGATTTCATACACCGGACTGGGCAAAAGGTGCCGTGATGTACCAGATTTTTGTGGATCGTTTTTATAATGGGGATAAGACAAATGATGTTGTTGACGATGAATATACATATATTGATGAGCATGTGACGCAGGTGCGTGACTGGAATAAAATGCCGGCATCGATGGGCGTGCGTGAGTTTTATGGCGGCGATTTGCAGGGTGTCATGGATAAACTGGACTATTTGCAGGATCTTGGCGTGGAAGTTTTGTATTTGAATCCGATTTTTGTATCGCCTTCAAATCATAAATATGATACGCAGGACTATGATTATATTGATCCCCATTACGGCGTAATTGTCGAGGATGGCGGTGACGTGCTGGCGGCAGACGACAAGGAAAATGCACATGCTGAAAAATACATTAAGCGCGTTGTTAATATGAAAAATTTAGAGGCGAGTAATGCATTCTTTGCAAAATTTGTCGAAGAAGTACACCGTCGTGGCATGAAAGTGATTCTGGATGGTGTATTTAACCACTGCGGATCCTTTAACAAGTGGCTTGACCGCGAGAAGATTTACGATAAAGATGAGTCTTATGAAAAAGGTGCTTTTCTGCAGGAAGACAGTCCCTATCACGACTTCTTCTATTTTTACCCGGATGGAAGCTGGCCGGACAATACGCATTACGATTCGTGGTGGGGCAACGACACTCTGCCAAAACTAAATTATGAGGGATCGGAGCGCTTAGAACAATACATTCACGGAGTTGCGAGAAAATGGGTGGCTTCACCGTATTGCATTGATGGATGGCGTCTGGATGTGGCGGCTGATTTGGGACACACACCGGAGTACAATCACAAATTCTGGAAAGGATTCCGTGAGGCGGTCAAGAGAGAAAATCCGGAGGCAATTATTCTCGCGGAGCATTATGGAGACCCTTCTGCATGGTTAGATGGAACCCAGTGGGATACGGTGATGAACTATGATGCTTTTATGGAGCCAATCAGTTGGTTTTTGACCGGTATGGAGAAACACAGCGATGCGCGTCGCAGTGATTTGCGTGGGAATGCGGCGGCTTTCTTTGGCTCGATGACTGATTATGGGGCAAGATTTACAACGCCAAGTGCTTTAGTGGCGATGAATGAGCTGTCGAATCACGACCATTCCCGCTTTTTAACCCGTACGAATCATGTAGTTGGAAGAACCGCGTTTGCCGGTCCTCAGGCAGCGAACTACGGCGTAAATCTGGCGGTTATGCGCCAGGCGGTACTGATGCAGATGACATGGGTCGGTGCTCCGACGATTTACTACGGTGATGAGGCTGGTGTGTGCGGCTGGACAGACCCGGATAACAGACGTTCTTATCCGTGGGGCAAAGAAGATCATGAGTTGATTCGCTTCCACAAGGAGATGATTCGAATTCATAAAGATTACGAAGTGTTTTCTACCGGAAGTTTGTTGTATCTTCATGCAGAGAATAATCTCATTGGATACGGAAGATTCAGTGAAAAGGAACAAGCTTTTGTTCTTGTTCAGGTGGAAGGCGAAGAACGCGAAGTGGAAGTAGATGTATGGCGTCTTGGTGTGGCGAATGGCAGCCGGATGGCGTGCATGATGTATACCTGTGAAGAAGGTTTTGACATGGCAGCGAGAATGTGCCGTGTTGAAAATGGAAAGGTAAAAGTTGAGATTGGTAAAAATGGAGCGGTGTTGTGGAAAACGCTCTCTATGTAGGGGGATTTGAAATGGAACAAAAAACAGCAATGAAAATATCGATGGTTAGTATTGTGGGCAATATTTTACTGTCGCTGTTTAAGGCGTTGGCAGGAATTGTGGCGAATTCGGGCGCAATGATTAGTGATGCGATTCATTCAGCATCGGATGTGTTTAGTACAATTGTTGTGATTATTGGAATTCGGCTATCAGGAAAAGAGTCGGACAAAGAGCACCCATATGGACATGAACGCATGGAGTGCGTGGCGGCGATTCTTTTGGCAACGATTCTTGCAGCTACCGGTCTTTTTATCGGCTGGTCAGCGGTAGAAAAAATCACGGTACAGGATGATTCTGCACTTGCAGTTCCCGGTATACTTGCCCTTGTTGCGGCGGTTGTTTCGATTGCCGTAAAAGAGGCGATGTTCTGGTACACAAGAGCAGGGGCAAAAAAGATTGATTCCGGGGCACTTATGGCGGATGCATGGCACCACCGCTCAGATGCGCTGTCGTCGATTGGTGCACTTGTTGGTATCGCGGGAGCGAGAATGGGTTACCCGATTTTGGATGCAATTGCGAGCCTTGTTATCTGTATTTTTATCGAAAAAGCGGCAATTGACATTTTCAAGGATGCGATAAATAAAATGGTAGATAAAGCGTGTGACGACGAGACGGAACACGAAATGTATGAGTGTGTTATGAAAAATGAAAGTGTTCGTGGTGTGGATTTGCTCAGGACGCGGACATTTGGTAATAAAATATATGTTGATATTGAAATCCGTGTGGATGGTAATTTAACTTTGTGGGAGGCGCATGCGATTGCGGAATCCGTGCATGACTTGGTGGAAACAGAGTTTTCAAAGGTAAAACATATTATGGTTCATGTGAACCCGTGCTAGAATGACAAGAATCCGGTGAGCGGACTGGATGTGATTACTTACAGTGATGAAACGACAGACAAAACGGCGACAGTAAATGCGCTGGTTGAAAATAATACGGAAACTTTGGAAACGTCGTTCGACCAGATTGCTTTGTCTTCGAGAAAAATTATTATCACGGCAGGAAATGGTGTGCGCGTGTGCAAAGTGAAAGCGTATGTGGATGACATGACGAATCTGCAAAAACTATACGCACTTGCCAATTACATTAACAATACAACGCACTATCCGGGAGCCGGCTGCACCAAAAAGGATATTAACCCTACGTTCTATAATGACTTTTCCGTTGATGGCATTGGATTGTTTTACTATTTGTTCCCGATGCCGACATTAAACCGTGTGATGGATTTACAGGGCGGAATAACCACATGTATCGGTGTGACAGTTGTGCAGAGAGCGGCAACGGAAGATTTGAAGCTGCCATATCTTTATGACTCATCGACCAAAACAGTTGCCGATGGAGAGGGCGTATGGCTTGCCGTTGGTTCAGCCAGCAGTAACCCAAGTGTCGGTTCCCATTATTCGGTTATTTACAAAGACGCAAACGAGCACAAATCTTTTGTCGGCTGTCAGGGCTTAATAGCGGACACAACCTGCGAGCAACATGGCTGCCGGGCAAAAGTGATTCAGTAAAAAATTTTTTGATGGTATTTCACGAAAATAAGTTTAATTGTGAAATAATGCAAACTAGGTTTTTGGTAATTGGAGAGTGATAAGTTATTGGAACAACTCTTTTTGCTTGATTTTGCCTAAAAGGTTGTATTTTCACCTTATTATCCAGCTTTATTCGGACAAATCACATGATAAATGCAACGTTTTCCGTTAATTTGATGCGTTTAAGTTGTTTTCGGCTGCGACTTCTTAAAATTCATGCAACTCTTTTTGATTTTTTTGAAGAATAAGGTTGCATATGTGTCTTATCCCAATTTGAAGAATTACTTTGTATCAAGGGTTTGGTGTAAATTTCATCGGATTCCAGTAAATCATCAAGAAAAGATTTGTGGAGAGTGGGTACAAACACGTGGGTATCAGGCATGCGTATTTTGCATGCCGATACCCTTACGCGTTTGTTTAGCGAGAGCGGCGCAAGAGGTTCGGGGAACCTCTGATCTGCGCGGACCGGAGTGGAACGTAGAACCACGAACCACAAACTTTTCTTGATGATTTACGGAAACCAAAAAATCTCCACCGCCCCCTTGACACATCCCCAAATATCTGCTAATATAAATCACGTTGAAAACTTCATAGCAACAGATGCGGGTGTAGTTCAATGGTAGAACACTAGCCTTCCAAGCTAGATACGTGGGTTCGATTCCCATCACCCGCTTCTTTTTTTACATTTTGCGAGGATTCACTCGCTTTTTTTTATATAGGAGAAGTCAGGAGGCTGTAAAATATGGTTTTATTAGTTGGAATCAATGCAAAATACATCCACACGACGCTGGCGGTCCGCTCACTGCAGGCAAATGCAGGGAAGTACCGGAAGGATGTAGAAATTGCGGAGTACACAATCAATCACAGAAGAGAGGAAATTTTTCAGGACATTTACCGCAGAAAACCGGAGGCGGTTGGATTTTCCTGTTATCTTTGGAACATTGAATATGTGATGGGGTTAGCCGGAGATTTGAAAAAAGTGCTGCCAAATCTGTTTTTATTCTTTGGCGGACCGGAAGTAAGTTATCATCCGGAGGAAGTGCTTGCAAAATACGAATACGCAGACCTTGTTATGGTTGGCGAGGGCGAGCGGACCTTTCAGGAATTTATGGCATACTTGGTGGATGGTGACAGAGAAATTTCATCTATAGACGGGATAGTATACCGAGACATCGGCGGATTGCACCGTACTAAACCAAGGCAGGGATTAGATATGGATGATTTAGTGTATCCTTATGATGACATGGAAACACTGAAAAACCGCATTATTTACTATGAAAGCATGAGAGGATGTCCGTTTTCGTGCAGTTATTGTTTATCCTCCATTGAGAAATCTGTGCGGATAAAAAGCCCGGAAAAGACAGAGAGAGAGCTTGATTTCTTTCTTGAAAACAAGGTGCCGCAGGTGAAATTTGTGGACCGCACCTTTAACTGCAACCACGCGTATGCCTACCGCATATGGAAGTATATTGGTGAGCATGATAATGGTGTGACAAATTTTCATTTTGAAATCGGGGGCGATTTGCTGCATGAAGAAGATTTTCTGCTCTTTGATACATTCCGCCCGGGACTTGTGCAGTTCGAGATTGGCGTGCAGTCGACAAATCCGGATACCTTAAAGGCAATCAGACGTACCGCTGACTGGGATTTGCTGCAAAAAAATGTAGCAAGAATTCATGTGCGCGGAAACATCCACCAGCATCTTGATTTAATTGCGGGACTGCCGTATGAGGATTTCAATACTTTTAAGAAATCGTTCTGCGATGTATATGCGATGAAACCGGACCAGTTCCAATTAGGATTTTTGAAAGTCTTAGATGGTTCCTTTATGAATGAAAAGCGGAACGATTACGAGATTCAGGCGAGCAGCCTGCCGCCGTATGAAATCTTTTCGACCAAATGGCTTTCCTATGAGGATGTTCTTTCTTTAAAAGGCGTAGAAGAAATGGTAGAGGTGTATTACAACAGTTTCCAGTTTACTGCATCGATGATTTATTTGGAACGCCTTTTTAAGGACGCATACTGTCTGTATGAGGAGTTGGCGAAGGAGTACGAAGAAAAGCATTTGTTTGAGCGTAAAATCAACCGGAGAGAGCGATATGAAGTGCTGTATGCCTTTGGAAAGAAACATGTGCCGGAAACAGACGCCGGAAACTGGCAGGAGATCATTACCTACGACTGGTACCGCAGAGATTTTGCAAAAGAAAAACCGACTTTTGTAAAGCCGGATTCAGAAACGCAAAAACGAGAGATTCGCGCCTTCTTTGACAGGGAGTGCGAAACACACCGTTATCTGCCCGGTTATGAGGGATATGTAACCAGACAGTTATATCATATGGTTTATTTAGGAGAATATACGGTAGATATTCAGAGACTTTTAAAAGATGGTACCCTGCAGAAAAAGGAACCTTATTATATTCTCTTTGACTATAAAAACCGAAATCCGCTCAACTATGCAGCAGCCGAACGGATTTTAACAATGGATGAATTTACCGGTACGCCATGAGTTTCTGCTCCAATGCCTGAATCAGTGCCTCTTTATGTGGCAGGGAGCCATCCTCGACATTGCGGATGAGTGCACTGATTTTTTCCGGTTCTTCCAAATGCAGATATATGTCGGCAAGACTAGTGTAATCGGTCATTTTTTGTGAGCCGTAGTGGAAGGCAAGCAAAAACGTCTGCTCCGCCTCCGAATAAAGACCGGCTTCGGTGCAGGCACGTGCCAGATTGGTCAATGCGAGGAGAAAATGATTAAAATTTTCATCATATTCGCATAAAACCTTGAAATTTCCTACGCCATATGCTAATTTTAAATCTGTATTCGAATATTCGGATAAATCGAGCATAGGACTCTTGATTATTTTCCGGATATGGTCGATATAATATAGTACGGACTCATTTTCTGTGGTAAACACAGGAAGTTCCGATTCTTCCACATGGAGAATGGGAAGATGGGAAATATCTTTTTTTCTTGTCTGGTTAGCCATGCGCTCCCGTTCCCAGAATGCGTCCGAAGCTTCTTTATCTTTGTTTTGGCTTTTGCGCTGTTCATAGAACATCCAAAGCACAAAAATGACAAAACATATTAAGAAAACAGGTATAAAATTCATAATCATTAGTTCCTTTCAGAAAGGGGGATATATATGTTAAATCGTAAAAAACAGCGTCTTGTTGCAGGTATTATCTGCGGTATCATCATATTTGCCATGTTAATTGGATTATTAGCCGGCATGTGATGATTACAGTGTAATACAAGTAAAAAAAAATCGCAAGTATTGTTAAAATTTTAGGTGAGGAGAGACAACATGAATAAAGCAAGAAAAGGTCCTGCCTTTTTAGTTATTTTTTTGATGCTGCTATTGATTGCGGCGTATATTTATGCGGCTTATCAGACGGTAAAGCCGGCGCGAGGTCTCATTTGCAATGGTGTATTCGTGGAAACCGTGAATGTGGGCGGTATGTCGGAAGATGAGGCAAGAACGGCTGTTGCGCAGTACCGGGATGAATATTTGCAGCGCACCGTGGAGGTGGATGTGAATGGAAAGACGGTCTCGGCAACGCTTGAACAGTTAGGCTACAACTGTGAAGTTGGTGATGTGATTGCGAAAGCAATGCAGGTTGGCAAGGACGGGAATCCGTTTACCAATTATGCAAAAATCCGGGAGATTGCTACAACTCCACTTGTATATAAACTGAAATATGATGCAAAAGAGAAAAAAATCCGCACCTTTGTTAATAAGAAGTGCAAAAAGAAATGTGCGAAAGCAAAAAATGCCAAAGTAAAACGGGAAAACGGTACGTTTGTTTACACCGATGCAAAAGAGGGTTCTACCATCGATGTTGACAGTACGGCGGCCCAGATTAAGAAGGCAGTGGAACAGGCAAAAAGCGGCGATGCCATACGTGTCAAAGCAGATGTTACGATTCAGGAACCGACGGTGACGAAAGATTTGGCGTCACGCTGTAAAGACAAAATCGGTTCTTTTCAGACGAATTTTAATGCCGGAAATGTAAGCCGTTCGAAAAATCTTTCCAATGCGGCAAGATTGATTAACGACCATGTTATTTACCCGGGAGAAACATTTTCCGTGCATGATACGATTTCTCCATTGACCGAGGAAAATGGATATTATGCGGCACCATCCTACAGTAATGGTGAAGTGGTAGATTCCATTGGCGGCGGTGTATGTCAGGTGTCAACAACACTTTATAACGCGGTGTTAAAGGCTGAATTGGAAGTCGTTGAGAGAAGCCCTCATTCGATGGTAGTCAGCTATGTAAAACCATCGATGGATGCGGCGATTGCCGGTGACTACAAAGATTTTAAATTCCGTAACGACACGGAGGTGCCGATTTATATTGAAGGCGGTGTGTATTCGGGAACCATTTATTTTAATATTTACGGGGAAGAAACCCGAAGTGATGACAGAGAGGTAACATTTGAGTCCGAGACGACCCAGACGATGCAGCCGGGGGCTGATAAAATCACATATGATAAGACGAAACCTGCTTCCTATACGAAAGTGACACAGGAGGCGCATGTTGGGTACAAGGCGGTGCTTTGGAAGATTGTCAAGGAAAATGGTAAAACGAAAAAGACACAGATAAATTCCAGTACCTATCAGGCGGTGCCGCGCTATGTAACCAAAGGGGCAGCAGAGGGTACACCTGCGGCATCGGGCAAACCACAGACAACAAAGAAAGCAACGAAAGAGCCGAAGGCAACGGCAAAACCAAAGAGGACAGCGAAACCAAAGGCAACGGTAAAACCGCAGGAAACAGCGGTGCCGGCAGCCGCAGAACCGACCACGGAGGCACAGTAGGGCTTTTCTTGTGGGGATAGGAGAGAACAATGGAAATAGGAAAAGTACCAGAAAACGTATTAAAGCGTTCAGTATTCAAAAAATTGACGGTGAAAAGACCGGAAGTTTTAGTTCATGCCGGTGTCGGTGAGGACTGTGCGGTATTGGCACCAACGGAGAATGCGCTTGTATTGTCGACGGATCCGATTACGGCGTCAGCAAAAGAGATTGGCACAATTGCATTTCATATTACGGCAAATGACATTGCAAGTTCCGGTGCGGAATTGGTAGGTATTTTACTTACAATTATTATGCCACCAAATAGTGAAGAAGGCGAATTAAAGCAGATTATGGACGATGTGAGTCAATTAACCGCAGAATATGATGTGGAAATTTTAGGTGGACACACCGAGGTGTCGGCAGTTGTAAACCAGACACTTGTGTCGGTTACCGGCATTGGTCGAATTGCAAAGGATAAACTGGTTACGACCAAAGGATTAAAACCGGGACAGGATTTAGTTGTCACCAAATGGATTGGATTAGAGGGAACTTCCATTATTGCGACAGAATTTGAGAAGGAATTGAAAAAACGTCTGCCGGTTTCGATTGTGGATGAATCCAAAAAATTTGCTTCGCTTTTAAGCGTCGTAAAGGACAGTCGTGTTGCGATGCAGGTTGGTGTTTCAGCCATGCACGATGTGACGGAGGGCGGAATTTTTGGTGCCCTTTGGGAGATGGCAGAAGCATCCGGTGTGGGCCTGTGTGTCGATTTGAAGAAAATACCGATTCGTCAGGAGACAATTGAAATCTGTGAATTTTTTAATTTGAATCCGTATCAGTTGATTTCCAGCGGCTCGATGCTTATTGGCACCGACCACGGAAGCCAGCTTGTGGATGCTCTTGCGAAAGAAGGTATTCATGCGGCGGTCATTGGCAAGGCAGTAGAGGGAAATGACCGTGTTATTTTCAATGATGGTGAAAAACGTTTTTTAGAGCCGCCTAAGGCGGATGAATTATACCGCGCGTTTGATTGACCGCAGAATTGGAGGATATGATGCAGGAAGAAATGCAGGAAAAAATCTTACGAAACATTGCGAAAAACGGAAAACTTTCGACGGAAGATTTAGCAGCTATGTTAGCGGCATCTCCGGAAGAAATTGAAAAAGAAATGAATGCGATGGAAGAGCAGGGAATTATCTGCGGCTATCCGACTTTGATTAACTGGGACAAGACCGGCTGTGAGCATGTGACAGCGTTGATTGAAGTTACGGTTGCACCGGAGCGTGGCCGCGGATTTGATAAGGTCGCGGAGCGCATTTACCAGTTTGATGAGGTAGAAAGCCTGTATCTGATGAGTGGAAGCGGATTTGATTTGACCGTTATTATCGTTGGAAAAACAATGAAAGAGGTTGCGTGGTTTGTCGCGACGAAGCTGGCACCGATGGAATCGGTTATGAGTACGGCAACACATTTTGTTTTGAAAAAATATAAAGAACACGGACTTTCTCTCGTAGCAGAGGAACGAGGTGATGAAAGGCAGTTGATTACTCCATGAGAAACCCATTGTCTAAAATGGTAACGGAGATGGAACCATCCGGAATCCGCCGGTTTTTTGATGTGGCAAGCACGATGGATAATGTCATATCGCTTGGCGTAGGAGAGCCGGATTTTGATACACCGTGGCACATTCGCGAGGAGGGTATTTACTCGCTGGAAAAGGGGCGCACGTTTTATACATCCAATGCAGGGCTTTTGCCTCTGCGCAAAGAAGTATGCACTTATTTGAAACGCCGTTTTGCACTTTCATATGATTCGGATGAGGTGATTATTACGGTTGGCGGCAGTGAGGCAATTGATATTGCTTTCCGCACGATGCTTGATCCGGGAGACGAGGTTATCGTTCCGGAGCCTTGTTTTGTGTCTTATGTGCCATGTATTACGATGGCAGGGGGCGTGCCGGTAAGACTTGCATTAGAAGAAAAGGATGAATTTAAACTGACAAAACAAAAATTGTTGTCAGCGATAACGGATAAAACAAAGATGGTTGTTCTGCCATTTCCAAACAACCCGACCGGTGCGATTATGTCGCACGAGGAATTACAGATTGTTGCGGATGTAATTAAGGAACACGATTTGTTTGTCCTGTCCGATGAAATTTATTCGGAATTAAGCTATCAGGGCGACCATGTGTCGATTGCGGCAATTCCTGGGATGAAGGAAAGAAGTGTTGTAATTAACGGATTTTCGAAATCCTATGCGATGACCGGGTGGCGTCTTGGCTATGCGGTCGGACCAAAAGAAATTATAAAACAGATGATAAAGGTACATCAATATCTTATTATGAGTGCACCGACAACGAGTCAGTATGCAGCGATTGAAGCATTGCGAAATGGCGATGAAGATGTGGCGAAAATGCGTGAGAGTTACGATGAAAGACGCCGTTTTTTAGTGAAAGAACTGCGTGAAATGGGCATGCCGTGTTTTGAGCCGATGGGGGCATTTTATGTATTCCCAAACATCAGCCGTTTTGGTATGACGAGCGAGGAGTTTGCTAAAACACTTCTCGAAAAAGAACACGTTGCGGTAGTGCCGGGGTCTGCATTTGGCACATGCGGGGAAGGTTTTTTGCGAATTTCCTATGCATATTCCATTGAAGACTTAAAGAAGGCACTGGTTAAAATTCAGAATTTTATAGACACTATTTCGTAATTATGCTATTATTGAGATAAGATTGTGCAGAGGAGAGAGAATATGGCTACTTTAAATGCGGAACATATCAATCCTTTTTTGATGGCGGCGAAAAAGATATTGCAGGACATGTGCTTTGTCGATGTTGCAATACAAAAGCCGATACTGAAGGAAGCAAAATTTGACCATGATAACTGGGTCATTATTATCGGCGTAACCGGGGAAATGCGTGGACAGGTACTGATTGGAATGACAGAAGAAAATGCATGTGCGATTGCTTCTAAGATGTGTATGATGGAAGTAAAGACGATTGATGATTTCGCGTCCAGTGCAATTAGTGAGTTAGGAAACATGATTATGGGAAATGCGGCAACCGTATTCTCATCAAACGGTGTTGGAATTGATATTACACCGCCGACATTATCGCATGGTGAAGTGAGTTTTACGAATAACTTTGCTAAGACTTTGTGTGTGCCGATGGTATTTGCAGACGGCAGTGGAAGCATCGATTTGTTCCTTGCACTCAGACAGGAAGATTAATATGTTAAACATTGTATTATTGGAACCGGAAATCCCTGCGAATACCGGGAATATAGGAAGAACCTGCGTGGCAGCCGGTGCTAAACTTCATCTGATTGAGCCGATGGGCTTTCAGATTAATGAAAAGCAGGTCAAAAGAGCAGGACTTGATTACTGGGATAAATTGGATTACACAATTTATGACAGTTATCCGGATTTTTTAGAGAAAAATCCGGGCGCCAAAATTTACATGGCAACGACAAAAGCAAAGCATATTTACAGCGATGTTTCATTTGAAGAAGACTGCTATATTATGTTTGGCAAAGAAAGTGCCGGAATCCCGGAGGAGATTCTGGTGGAGAATGAGGAAACAACGATTCGGATTCCGATGTATGGCGAGATTCGCTCGCTCAATCTGGGTAATTCTGTTGCAATTGTTTTGTACGAAGCACTCAGGCAGCAGGGCTTTCCGGAACTCAATCCGATGGGGCATCTTCATCATTCTCATTGGCAAGATGGCACGGTATAGGAAACTGCAAAGGGAACTTTTTGAAAAAGTTCTCTTTTTTTGCAACTTTTTCAAATGTTGAATCGTTATGTAGGTAGAAAGGGGAAAAACAATGATAGATGTGGCAGCCAATCCATCGGACGCGGTGGAAAAAGCCCTGGACTTATTTGGCAATGATATATTGCGGTTAGCCTATTCCTACATGAAAAGCAGGGAGGATGCGGAAGATATTGTTCAGGAGGTGCTGATTCGCCTTATGCAGTCAGCAGGAGTATTTGAAGATGAGAGTCATGAAAAAGCGTGGCTTTTAAAGGTAGCGTCGAATTTGTGCAAGGACAAGTTAAAATCGGCGTCCAGACAGAGGGAGGTGGCAATACCGGAAGGGTACGATGTGGCAGATGAGAAGCAGGAGCAAAAAGAAGAAAGCGATATTTTGCAAATCATATCACAATTGCCTGAAAAGTACCGGAGTGCCATCCATTTGTATTATTACGAAGAGTACTCCGTTAAGGAAATTGCAGAGATATTAGAGAAGAAAGAGACTACGATACGGTCTCTTTTGAAACGCGGGCGGGAGAAACTAGCGAGGATGCTTCCTCAGCAGATGAAAGGAGATGATGGTCATGCAGCAGGAATATAAAGAAGCAATGGAAAAAATTTCCCTTAGTGACAGCGATAAAAAGCGAATACTTGCCAATGTGAAAAAAGCCTGTGAAGAGTCGGAAGAAAAAGTGATTTCGATGGACGAATTTAAGAAAAGACCACGTTTCTCCGCTCGTCAAAAAGGAATGGCGGCTGCCGTTGCGGTACTTGTTGTTGCCATTACAGCTGTTGTATCAAAAGGATTTTTTGGAGGAAAATTAAAGAAACTGCCAAAGCAGGGTGAAATTGTAGCAAGCAGTGATGAAGAAGAGTGGCAGGAATTAGATTCCATTGAGGCAATTGCTAAAGAGACGGACTGCCGCACGTATAAACTTGGTAATGTTTCCAAATCATATCGTGTAAAAAAGGTTGAAGTCAAGAAAAAAGCAAAGCACGTAAAAATAACGTATCGGAATAAAAAGAAAAAAGACAAGATTCTCTTTGAGTACAAAGAGGAAGAAAATGCACCGGATGTAATTAGTCAGTTTACGGAGAAAAATGAACTGAAGAAGGAGACGGTGGATGATTCGGAAGTAACCATGTATGGTGATGAAAAATGTGATGCTATGACATGGCAGAAGGAATCCTGCACATTTGCTGTGAAGATGAGTACGGCGTGCAGTACCGATAAAGCAAAGAAAATTGTTTCGGGAACCAAAGAGGAAAACAAACCGGACAAAGATACCGATGCTAAGGTGAAAAAGGATGAAAAGCATATCGCAAGCAATGCGGTTGGCTGGAGTGGTAAGGAAAGCGAGTCCGATGATAAGGAGCGCAGACGTGTGCTCCGCAAGATTTATGATATGTACGGATTCCGCGTGACTGTTGAGGATCCGGCAAGAAAAGTGATTTACAAGGTAGTGGATGATTTTGAATCATTTAGTTTCCATTATGATGAACTTTCGGAGTTGGAAAATCAGCGGATTGTCGGATATGCCGGAGTTGATGGCTGTCCATCCGGTGTACTCGATGGCTTTGAAAAAATGCAGGACATTGAAGTGAATGGATTAACCATAACGTGGTATCAGAATAAGAAGGATGAATCCTTATTCTACTTTGTGAAACGCAAGGTTGCCATATCCCTTTTGATTAAAGACTGGTCCGGTGAAAATACGGAAAATATGCTCAGCGGACTCATTAGTGTAATCCGTATTTCCCTGGATGCTGCCCATGATGACAAGGGAGATAATAGTAGCTCGGATTCGGAAAATAATAGCGACAAGAATACAGATAATAATGACGCAGAGCCAACCGACAATGCTGACAACACAAGCAACAATGAAAGTGTAGAGGCATATCGTCAGGCAGCGCAGGATATTCAGTATGCGGTGGCAGACGGAAGTTTGAAAAAACTTTCTTCCTATATCCGCTTCCCATTAAGTATTAAAGGACTTGGTGTGACGGTTTCCAGTGCAAAAGAGTTTCAGGCATTGGATTCGTCAAAGATTTTCACCGGTGAATGGGTAGATGCGGTAGTATCGTATGATACCGGTAAGATTAAGAGCAGTACAAAATCCTTTACAATGGGAGATGGCAGCCGCAAACTTGTGTGCCAGATAAAAAATGACTCCGTTGTAATAACGGAGCTTCATGTAAACAGTGATGAGGTGCAGCCGGATACTGAGCCGACTGACTCCCCATCCGAGGAATAATCCCCTTTTATTATGCTTTTGGTAAAGTAAATACAAATTCAGAACCAACGCCTACAGTGCTGACAACGTCAATTGTCTGCTTGTGGGCGTTTATGATTTCCCGGCAGATGGCAAGCCCCAGTCCGGAGCCTAATTTGTCTTTGCCACGGGATAAATCGGTTTTGTAAAAACGGTCCCAAATCAGATTTAGGTCCTCACGCGGAATCCCGATGCCGGAATCCTTTATCGAAATAAAAACTTTTTCCCCTTTAGTAAAGGTATGCAGGCAGATTTCCGATTCTTCGTGGCTGAACTTAATTGCGTTATCACAGAGATTTCTAAGAACCTGTAAAATCTTTTGCTTATCGGCGTAAACGAGAAGTTCTTCCGGCTCACAGAGATTGTAAGTGAAGGTGATTTGCTTATTGGAAGCTGTTCCTTCCAGGCTTTCGCAGGTCATTTTGACTGCTTTGTGAATGTCGAATGATTCCTGCTCAAGCATAATATTGTCGCGGTCGTAGTTGTTCATATCAATTAAATTTGACGTTAATTTTGTCAGCCGTTCGGTTTCATACAAAATAATATCTAAATATTTTTCCTGATTATCCGCCGGAATCACGCCATCTTTCATCGCCTGAACATAACCCTGAATACTTGTTAAAGGGGAGCGGAAATCGTGCGAAATGTTGGAAATAAATTTTCGCTGGTACTCATCAAATTTACTGAGTTCTGCTCCGATAACATTCAGTGTTTTTGCCAATTCGCCGTATTCGTCTTGAGATTTAATGAGAATCGGCGGATTTTCGTGGTTAATCGAGAATTGGCTGGCACCTTTACGCAGTTTGTGCAAAGGGCGTACATTGAAAACGTAAATGAGCAGGAACACAAAACCGACAATTGCCATAATCAGATAGAAAAAGGTTGTTAATATATTGGTGTAATATATGGCACGATTGTTGATAAACTGGTTCGGCTGTGCGAGAACAAGGTAGCCGTTTAAGTAGGCACTCTGTTCCATTGGCAGAATGACACAGGTTGAATTCTCGGACAAGAGACCGCTGAGTGTCGTGTCTTTAATCACGTCTTCATGAAGGAAAGAGGAACTTCCCTGATAGATATTATACGTTTTCTCGGTGTCTGTGTTGAGAATTACATCGCCATCGCTGCACACAATTAAGATTTCTGCTTCAGCGGCTTCGGACGCCATTTTCAACTGGTCCCGTAACGATAAAATGGTCGTTTTTGTATAGCGCTGTTCATTGATGTGCGAGCCAAGCAGCGTGATTCCGACACTGCGGAGATTACTAATGCTTTCGGACTCAACACGCTCCGAAATATAGTCGCGTCCAACGGTTGTTATCAGGTAAAAAGTGATGGCAAACAGGACGAGATAAAATGCTAATAACTTTCGACCGAGGGTCGTCTTTAAGTATTTTTTCATACGAAGTCTCCTATGCGTTTACTTCAAATTTGTAGCCAATGCCCCATACAGTTGTAAGAGACCATGCCGGGTTCTCGGTTAATTTCTCGCGGATTCGTTTGATATGAACATCCACGGTTCGGGTTTCGCCAATGTATTCATACCCCCAGATTTGGTCTAAAAGTTGCTCTCTTGTAAATACTTGATTCGGGTGAGAAGCAAGGAAGTATAACAGTTCCAGTTCTTTTGGCGGCATTTCGATTGTTTTTTCGTGGTCTGTTACGGAATAGTTTGCAAGGCTGATAACAAGGCCATCGTAAGTTACGACATCTTTTGGGGTATCTTTGGCAGCGGAAGCCACTCTTGCCTGCTGGTTGTCGAACCGGCGTAAAACGGCCTTCACGCGAGCTACAACTTCTTTTGGTTCAAACGGTTTGATGATGTAGTCATCCGCGCCAAGCTCAAGTCCTAATACTTTATCGAAAGTTTCTCCCTTAGCAGACAGCATAATAACCGGTGTCGTATACTGCTTGCGAATCTCGCGCAGTACGTCATAGCCGTCAATACCGGGCAGCATGATGTCGAGTAAAATTAAGTCCGGCTGAAAACTTTGGTGCTTTTCCAAAGCGGTTTCGCCATCTTCTGCAATTTCACATTGAAAACATTCTTTTGTTAAATACAGTGCGATTAACTCTGCAATATTGGCATCGTCATCGACGATTAAAATTTTTCTTTTTTCCATAAATGATTCCTCTTTCTTCTGTTTGGATTTATGTGTCTTTTATCACTTAAATTCAACTACGGTTACACCATATCCGCCTTCCCCGTATTCTCCCATGCGGTAACTTTTGACGTACTTGCTTTTTTTGCAGTGGTTTTGGACAGCGTTTCGCAGGGCACCGGTGCCGACTCCGTGGATGATGGTTACCTGATGGAGTTTGGCAAGGTAGGCGTCATCTAAATATTTGTCAAGCAGAAAAAGGGCTTCGTCCACCGTTTTTCCGATTAAATTGATTTCCGGTGAAATAGTCATAGCCTTTGCCATTTTCATGTTTCTTGCATGGGTAATGGATGCTTCTTTTTTGGCAGCTTTGGTTTCCTGCTCCAAAAGTTCTAGGTCGCTTACGGAAACTTCCGAGCGCAAAATGCCCATTTGGACAAAACATTTTCCTTTGCTGTTTGGAAGCGTGCTCACGGTTCCTTTAATACCCATCGAATGAACCATAACAATGTCACCAATCTGCAATTTGTCCGGTGCTTTCTTTGGTGCCTTTTTGGTTCCCTCTATCGTCAGTTCGCTTTCAGTTTCGTTGAGCGCTTTGCGCAGGTTTGCACGCTCTTTTTCCATTTCTTTTGTCATGCCGGAACCTTTCATCCACTTGTTGTACTTGCGGATGGATTCGTCGGCAGTGTCCTTTGCCTTCTGGATAATCTCGTGGGCCTCTTCGTTTGCGCGGCGTAAAATTTTATCCTTGGCGGCATCAATCCGCTCGTTTTTCGCTTTCATTTTATCACGGAAATGCTCTGCTTCTTCGCGGATTTTTTTCGCTTTCTCACGCTCTTTTTCAGCGGCGGTTCTGGCATCCTCAAGACCTGTGACAACATCTTCAAAACTGCGGCTGTCGGAGTCGACAAGTTTGCCTGCTTCATCAATAATTTCTTTTGGAAGTCCTAATTTTCCAGATATTGCAAACGCATTACTTTTTCCCGGAACGCCGACTAACAGCCGGTAAGTCGGCTGCAAAGATTCTACGTCAAATTCACATGAGGCGTTTTCAACACCATCGGTGGACAGGGCATAAATTTTTAATTCGCTGTAGTGCGTCGTAGCCATAGCGGTTACATTTCGGTTATGCAGATTATCTAAAATCGCAATCGCGAGTGCGGCACCTTCCGTTGGGTCGGTTCCGGCGCCAAGCTCATCAAAGAGTGCCAGTGTCTTTTTGTTTGCGCGTTTCAAAATATAAACGGTGTTTACCATGTGGGAGGAGAATGTACTCAGACTCTGCTCAATACTCTGCTCATCGCCGATATCGGCGTAAACTTCTTCGTATACGCGCAGATGCGAGTGGTCATATGCCGGAATATGCAGACCGGCCTGTCCCATCAGAGTAAATAATCCAACCGTTTTTAACGATACTGTTTTACCACCGGTATTTGGTCCGGTGATAATCAGTAAATCATAAGTTTTTCCGAGTGTGACATCAATCGGTACGACTTTATCTTTTGGAATCAGCGGGTGACGTCCCTTTTTAATATGGATGTAATCCTGGTCAAAAAGTGGTTCGCTTCCCTGCATTTTTTTAGAAAGTTTTGCCTTTGCAAAGATAAAGTCAAGTTCCGCAAGCAGCAACACATTTCGCTGTAAATCTTCGGCGTAAGGCGCTGCAAGAGCGCTTAACAACGCCAGTATTTTTTCAATTTCTTCCTGCTCTTTCATACCCAGTTCCGCCAACTCATTGTTTAACTGCACAATTGCCATCGGCTCAATGAAAAAGGTCGAGCCGGTCGAACTCTGGTCATGAATCATACCCGGAAAAGTAGATTTATATTCCTGCTTAACCGGCAGACAATACCTGCCGTTTCGCATGGTTACGATGTTGTCACGCAGCATGGAGCCGGATAGATTCATAGTTGCCGTCAATTGCTCGCGCACTTTATCGTTCGTGGTTTTCATGGCACGGCGAATTCGTCTCAATTCGGAACTCGCATCATCTGCCATTTCTTCCGGGCTCAAAATGCAGCGGTTGATTTCCAGACGCAAATCCGGCAAATCCATAAGTGCACAAAAGCGTCCGGAAAGTGCATCTTTCAAATCTTCAAACTTGGCATCATAAGCGATGGCATCTTTGGCAATCTCCAAACACCGGGCGATGTCAAGAAGTTCACCCATGCCGAGCACGCCGCCTTTTTCCAGCGGCACCAGACTTGGACGAATATCCGTTAGCCCGTGAAATGGCAGCCGTCCCTGTTTTAAAAGACGCATGAGTGCGTGCGAAGTTTCAGTCTGCCAGCTAATGATTTCCTCCCGCTTTGAAGAAGGCAGAAGGTGGCGTATGCTTTCCTTGGCAAGCGGTGTGTCTGCCTCCTCAAGAAGCATGTCAATAATTTTATAATATTCAAGTGTTTGTAATACTTTTTTGTTCACAATGGAAACTCCCTTCGTATAGTGACGCACGGAGGGCGGCGCAGCCGCCCTCCTGCACTGCTATTGTACAATATTTGGTTTCTGTTTGTAAAGGGAGCGTTGCGTTTTTAGTTCCGTAAATTACTAGGAAAAGTGGTGGCTCTAGTGGGCGTTTTCACTCGTTGAGTGCGTAGCGGTATGGATGCCTATGCTAACGCATGTACAGGCATCTCATACCGACGCACTCAAAACCCACTAGAGCCACCACTTTTTCTGGTAATTTACTGGAATCCTAAAAACTTGGCAACGGTTCTGATGGATGAAGGGGAGTTTGTTTTGGGGATTGGTTTGCGGTGTGTGCGTTTGGGCGAGGCGACGTGGCTTTATGGGGGCTAGGCAACTCTTTTTCTGTGATTAGCGTTATAGGGTTGCATTTTGATGCGTTTTTGCCCTGAAATTCGACCTTATCAAGGAAAATTACGAGGTAAATGCAACGTTTTCCGCAAATTTTTGCCTTAATGGTTGTTTTTGCTGAAAAAGCATGCAACTCTTTTTGTGCTTTTCGAGGGAAACGGTTGTTTATGGGGGGAGGGGCAGTGACTTGGGTTAAGTGTTTGCTGCGGATTTCATTTGGATTGCAGTAATTTAGGAGAAAAACTTTGTGACGAGTGGGTTTTGAGTGCGTCGGTATGTGGCACTGGTAGTTTCAGTGCCCATACTGCTACGCACTCAATTAACGAGAGTGCCCACGAGACGCAAAGCTTTTCTCCTAAATCACGGAACCCAAATAAACCCCCCAAAACTCCATCTTGAATAATTCCACCAGTTGTTTTACAATAGAGTCATGAATACACAAACACGAAGAAAAATGATTGCAAGTTTCATATTTGTCATTCTCGTATGCGGCGTCCTTTTTGACCATGTGCCTGACCGCACAGTCATTTCGCAGGGCTTTTCGAATACGATTTCTTCGGATGCGCGGATTGATGGCTCCGGGATTAAATATGCCATCCGCGGCGAGCGGTTTTCAGAGCAGACGCCAATTGTCTGTCTGCTTCGCAGCACTGCAAGAAATACCGGATATTTATCGAGAACACCGCTTGTTTTAGCCGGTTTTGGTTCTCTTATATTTCTCGCTGTATTAACAGCACTCTTATTACATCTCTATGCGAAAGGGCACGACACAGGCAGCCGCCTGCGCATTTTGCGATGGCTCTTTCGGACGGACGGAAAAAAACGCACCTTCCATATTGGATAATTGAATAAAGATGGTTTGTTCTTTTGCTGTAAATCTGCTATTTTTTCATGTCATGTCTTTGATTTTTGGCAAAAGGACGGGCTTGTTATGTCGAAAATTAAATATGGAGGAAATTGATTATGTTGGGAACAATTTTTTTGAATGTAGTTATTTTTATCGGAGGCGCTTGTGGTGTACTTAGTTGTTTATACATGGTATTGTCGCTGATTGCTGTCCTGTTTTACAAGTTTTTCAGACGAATCCGCTTTGGAATTTCATTGTTTGATTAACTGAACTTGGTGAAAAACACCTTGCTTGTTCCCTCCTTTTCTATTATTATGGTATCAGGGTCGAAAAGTTAGCAATCCGGATAACATAAGTTATATGTTCTTAGAGTCAAAAGAGTTGAAGTTAAGGAGGGAACATTTTTGAAAAAATGGATGCGATTCGTGGGAGTGCCTTTTTTAGTGGCAGGAATTTTTGGAATGATGATAGGACCAAATGTAAACGTGTCCGCCGACGAGCCAACGGCGGCTTCGGGTTCTGGCGTGACAATTGAAACACCGGCAGAAACTCCGCTTGGTGCGGCGGTTATTACAGCGGCAAAAAAAGCGTCTTCATTAAAACAGGTTACGATTACATGGACGCAGAGCGGAGAGGCACAGGGTGCCGTCATTTTTAGAAAAAGCGAGAAAAGTGATTTTGCAGAAATTGCGCGGATTTCGGATGGTACGCCGGGAAATAAAACGTATGTGGATAAGTTGGTGAAAGCAGGAAAAACTTACATTTATCAGGTCTGCGTGTTCCGTACACGTGCGGATGGTACGACACAGGTGCAGACAGGGGCAAAAACGGCATCGGTAAAATTGGTGCCGGGGAAAATTAAGGGGCTTAAGGCGCGAAAAAGAGGAAGAAAAATTGTGGTAACCTGGAAGAAAACAAAAAGCGTTTCCGGTTACCAGGTATATACGAAAGTGTTTGTAAAAGGTATTAAGACAAAGTACAGCAGAGCGAAAACGCAAAAAGGGCGCAGCTACAAGCGAGGCATGCTTGTTCACGGCATGAAATATGGCTTTATGGTGCGTGCTTATAAAAAGGTAAATGGCAAAAAAATCTACGGACCATTTACGGTTGTGAAAAAAAGATACTAATATGAAATGGAGATAAAAAAATGAATTATTTGAAGGATTACCGCGAGGGCGAAAAGTTTGTTGGCACGTATTTGTGTAAACAGAAACAGATTTTGAAAACAAAGGCAGGAAAAACGTATTATTCCCTGACCTTACAGGATAAAACGGGAACCGCAGACGGAAAAATCTGGGAGCTGAACAACGGCATTGCCAATTTTGAACCAATGGATTATATTCACTGCGAAGGAATGGTGACAAGTTTTCAGGGAAATTTGCAGATGAACATTTCCCGCGTCCGCATCAGCGACGAGGGCGAATATGACCCGGCGGATTATGTGCCTTGCACGAACAAAGATGTCGGAGAAATGTTTAGCCGCATTTTGAAATATGTGGCAAGTGTGCAGAACAAATATCTGCGAAAAATTTTGGAAATGTATTTTGTGGAAAATAAAGAGTTTGTCGATGCATTTAAGAAACATTCGGCAGCGAAGAGTGTTCATCATGGCTTCATGGGCGGACTTTTGGAGCATACGCTCAGCGTCACGGACATGTGCCAGTATTTTGCGGAGCATTATCCAATGATTCACAGAGATTTGCTCATCACAGCGGCGTTGTTCCACGATATGGGAAAAATTCAGGAAATTTCGGATTTTCCAATGAATGACTACACGGATGACGGCCAGCTTCTCGGGCACATTTACATTGGCGCACGCTGTATGGAAAATGCGGCAGCACAGATTCCTAATTTCCCGCCAAAATTGAAAAATGAACTCGTTCATTGTATTCTTGCACATCACGGAAAGATGGAATTTGGTTCGCCGAAAGTGCCGGCGATTATGGAGGCAATGGCGTTACATATGGCGGATAACGCCGATGCGAAATTGCAGACTTTGACGGAAGTATTTACTCAGGCAGGCGACAACATGGGATGGCTTGGTTTTAACCGCATGTTTGAGAGCAATTTGAGAAAAACTTCAGAGGAGTAATGGACTTGGAAAAGAAGAAATTGCAGTTTAAGAAAAATGATGAAATTGTCATTACGATTGAAGATTTAGGAAAAGACGGAGAGGGCATCGGTCATGTAGATGGCTATGCCCTTTTTGTAAAGGGTGCGCTTCCGGGCGAAAAGGTTTTGGTGCACCTGATGAAATTAAATAAAAATTATGGCTTTGCGCGCTTGGTTGAAATTTTGGAGCCGTCAAAGGAGCGCATGACGCCGTCGTGCTCTTCTGCATCTTTGTGTGGTGGTTGTACGCTGCAGCATTTTTCCTACAAAGGCCAGCTTGCCTTCAAGGAAAAGAAAGTAAAAGATTGTCTGGAAAGACTCGGCGGGGTGGATTTATCTTCTGTCACATGGCTTCCGATTTTAGGAATGACGGGTGAAAATGAATCTCCGTGGCATTACCGCAACAAAGCGCAGTTTCCGGTTCGTGAAGATGAAAATGGAATCCCGCAGACCGGCTTTTTTGCCGGACGGAGCCACCGCTTAATCCCTGCTTCGTCATGTGCCATTCAGCACCCGGTAATCAATGAAGTTGTCGAAACCGTAATGGATTTTCTGCGTGCGTATGGCATTCCTGCATACCGTGAGGAAAGCCACAAGGGACTCGTGCGCCATATTTATGTGCGCCGCGGCTACCACACCGGACAGATTATGGTGTGTCTTGTTATAAATGGAAATGAGCTGCCGCATGCCGCAGAACTCATTACAAATCTTCGCACGATTGAGGGAATGACAAGTATCTGCCTCAACCTCAACACAAAAAAAACAAATGTAATTCTCGGTCCTTCCACAAAACTTTTGTGGGGCAGCCCTGCCATCGAGGACAAAATCGGTGGCATCCGCTACCAGATTTCACCACAGTCCTTTTATCAGGTCAATCCGGTTCAAACCGAAAAACTGTATCAGACAGCACTCGATTTCGCTGATTTGCAGGGAGATGAGCGTGTCTGGGACCTCTACTGTGGCATCGGAACCATTTCTCTATTTCTTGCAAAAGCAGTACCAAACGGTCAGGTAACCGGCGTTGAAATCGTTCCGGAAGCCATCGAAAATGCCAAGAAAAACGCAGCATTGAACGGTATCTCCAATACGTCATTTTACTGTGGCGCAGCAGAAGACGTTGTAACAGATATGGTCGCTAAGCGCCGCACGCCGTCAAAAGAAGACACAAATGGTGCGCTCGCCGACGTCGTTGTCGTCGACCCACCGCGTAAGGGGTGCGATGCGAAACTTTTGGATACCATTGTTACGATGAACCCCGAAAAGATTGTTTATGTCAACTGCGACCCAGCGACACTTGCCCGTGATGTGAAGGTACTGGGGGAGAAGGGATATGAGGTGAAAAAGGTTCGGGCTTGCGATATGTTTCCGCAGGGGGGGCATGTGGAGACGGTAGTGTTGATGTCAAGGAAAGATAAATAATGGCTGAAAAGTGGCGTATTTCCAGGCTTTTTGTAAGGTTAGCATCATCAGAGAAGCCTTGCGGAAAGCTCGGTTTTCTTGCATGGAAATATATCTACTTTTCGGTCTAGTTGAAGAGAAATTGAGTAGCCAGAGAATAGTGGTATGGTTTAGGCTGTGGATTAGATGATTAAAAATTATAAAAAAGTTCACAAAAAATGAAAGATTGTGATATAATATGGAATTATAGAGGAAGGAGGTCGAGATGATGAGTTATAAGGTTTTAGATGTTTGTCGTTTTGTTATTAATTATAGTAACGAGCATGATTATGGAATTTCTAATTTGAAACTTCAAAAAGTACTTTATTTTATTCAGGCATATTTTTTGACAAAAAAGAAAGACCATTCTACTTGTTTTGATGAGAAGATTGAAGCATGGGATTTTGGACCTGTTGTTCCAGAAGCGTATCATGAATATAAGCAATATGGAAGTGGAGATATACCTACAATCAAGTCATATATCATGTTCGATGAAAAGGATATATGGAATGCTAAAAGAATCGAGTTTAAGGATACTATTATTGCAGATGAGGACAAAGGTCTTATAGAAAGAGTTGTAGATAAATTTGCAGATTATTCGGCAACAGATCTTGTGTCATTAACTCATAGACAGTCACCATGGATTGATGCTTATGTTCCATATCAGAATAACGAGATTACAATTAAAGCGATAAGGGAGTACTTTAATGGTTGATGATAAGTTAGATATATTGCTCCGGACGACAGACACTACAAAAATGAAATTAGAGCAATCAAAAAAATTCAATAATACTAAAAGAAAAATTAATAGAATTTGCAAAGAGTTATCCCTGAATACTCAGAAGTACGATCCAAAAAAAACAGTTGAGACTATCGCATTATATATAGCATCAACAAATAAGTTGGATAGGATTCTTTATTCGGAAATAAGCAATTATATTTATTCGTTAGAAATGTTTCAACGAGGTGCTTTTGCTACAAACTTAGAAAAATTATTGCTATATTCGCTTAATGATGGCAATTCGATAAGTGAAGATTCCAAAAAAATTATTGTAAAAATTTATGATCATTCTCAATTAGCTTTGCATCAGATTGAAAATGTCAATAATATTTTTGCAGATAGTATTGAAGAAGCGAAAGAAAACTTGCAAAAGCAGATAAAAGGCGTTGAAAAAGAATATATATCTATACTTGGTATATTTGCTTCAATCGTACTTGCTTTTGTTGGAGGAATTACATTTTCAACATCTGTTTTGCAGAATATTTCTGCAGTTAGTGTTTTTCGTTTGTTGTTGATTGTTGACTTCTTAGCATTTGTTCTTATTAATGTGATATATATTTTGGTTAAATTCATTTATACTATAAATGAAAAAAATGCAAAGCTTTTCAACATTAAACGATTGAATATTGCGTGCTTGGTCATTGCTATAATAATTGTGCTATCATGGATACTTAATGTTAAACAGATTCCAGATTTTATTTCAAAAATTTTACCCTGGAGTAAATAACCCTATCAGTTATCATGGGTAGGAGAAAATGGCGGCTAATAGCAGCACGGGTGAACTCGTAAAGATATATGAGTGTCTTAAGTATGATATTTAGGAAAGAGCCTCGGATAAATCAGGATAGGAGGAAAACTAAAATGGCAGATAAAAATACAGCCGATATTGGTTTTGAAAAACAAATATGGGATGCAGCCTGTGTGCTTCGTGGCAACATGGATGCATCAGAATATAAAAATGTAGTTTTGGGACTGATTTTCCTGAAATACATTTCGGATCGATTTGATGATAAGTACAAGGAACTTGTTGACGAAGGAGATGGATTTGAGGAAGATGTTGATGAATACACTTCAGAAGGTATTTTCTTTGTACCAGCGGGTGCACGTTGGAGAGAGATAGCGGGAAAAGCGCATACCCCGGAAATTGGTATAGTTATTGATGATGCTATGCGTGCTATCGAAAAAGAGAACAAACGTCTGAAAGATATTCTTCCTAAAAATTTTGCACGCTCGGAGTTGGATAAGCGTAGACTTGGTGATGTGGTGGATTTATTTACCAATATCCAGATGATCGAACATGGCAGCGAAAAAGATATCTTGGGGCGTACCTATGAATATTGTCTTTCTATGTTTGCTGAACAAGAGGGTAAACGTGGCGGTGAATTCTTTACACCATCATGTGTAGTACGTACTTTGGTGGAAGTCTTGAAACCTTTCAAGGGACGAGTATATGACCCTTGTTGTGGTTCAGGTGGTATGTTTGTTCAGTCTGCGAAGTTTGTAGAGAATCACAGTGGTAACATTAGCAATATTTCTATCTATGGTCAGGATTCCAACCCCACAACATGGAAAATGGCGCAGATGAATCTTGCTATTCGTGGAATTGAACCAGATCTTGGAGACTATGCTGCTGATACATTTCTAGATGATCGCCATTTAACGTTGAGGGCAGATTATATTATGGCTAATCCTCCGTTTAACCTTTCTGATTGGGGTTTGGATAAACTAAAAGAAGATCCACGATGGAAGTATGGGACACCGCCAGCAGGAAATGCCAACTTTGCATGGCTTCAGCATATGATTTTTCATCTTGCACCAGCGGGTCGTATTGGTATGGTATTAGCGAATGGTTCGCTTTCTTCTCAATCAGGTGGAGAAGGAGAAATTCGTAAGAATATTGTCAATGCAGATTTAGTTGAGTGTATTGTTGCAATGCCTACTCAGCTTTTCTATACAACGCAGATTCCAGTTTCACTTTGGTTTATCAATACGCAGAAGAAACAACCGGAAAAGACTTTATTTATTGATGCCCGCAAGATGGGAACGATGGTAAGTCGTAAACTTCGTGAGTTGACAGATGCGGATATTAATAAGATTTCAGATACTTATGAAGCTTTTGTTGATGGAATACTTGAAGATGTTAAAGGCTTCTGTGCCGTTGCAGATTTGCAGGAAATTGAAAAGCAAGACTTTATTCTTACTCCGGGCAGATATGTAGGCATTGAAGAACAAGAAGAGGACGATGAGCCATTTGAAGAAAAGATGGATCGGTTAACATCTGAACTTGCAGAAATGTTTGCCAAGAGTCATGAGCTGGAAGCTGAAATAAAGAAGAAGCTGGGGGCGATTGGGTATGAACTTAAATGATGAAGTAACATATTGTTTGATTTCTGATACGAATGCTCTGTTTCAAGCATATGAAAGGAAGGCAGATTTTACAGCTTTTAGTTTTAATGCAACATTTGAAAATGTAATTGACATGATTAATAAACTTGATATATATAATCAGGTAACTATAGCAATTCCGTCAGTTGTTTGGAATGAAATGGAAAAGCAGATTATAGAAAAGCATGATGAATTACTTAAAAACTACAAAAATACGATTTCGAAGAAATTGTTTCCTGAGTATTCCATATGTGAGAATTCTGAAATAAACTATCCAGAATACATAAAAAATAAGATTGAGGAATACAAGAAGGAGATTTCAAAAGGGGTGAATGAAGTTATAGAGATTCCAATTGCTTCTAATAATAGGTTTGAAAGTATTGTGAATCGAGCATTTAGTAAGTTGCCTCCTTTTGAAGGTAAAGACAAAAAGTCTGATAAAGGATTTAAGGATGCATTGTTATGGGAAAGTGTTTTGGAATTTGCATTAAAGCATCGTAACTCAAAACTCATATACTATTCTAAAGACAATGCTTTTGGAGAATTTCTTCTAAAGGAGTTTGCGGATAATATTTCAAATTCCTCACTATTCATATGTAAAAATGAAAGTGAAGTTAAGGCACAATTAGAAGCGTGGGCACAGGAAATTGATAGATATTCATATCAACCAATTGATGAATTTGAAGAGAACGCGGAGATTGTTGATTGGCTAAACTCTGGAGATTTTCTTATACAGATAATAGATCGAGATTTTGGCTTGGTTGAAAAGGGAAGATTAATAACTTCGACAGTAGCGAATTTAATAAGTATTGATAATATTGAAGCTTTGAACTCAGACGAGAATACAATTAAGTATTATATTGAGGCAGTATTACAGTTTGTATACGCATTAAAGGATGGAGGAAAAACACAGGAGACAATCAATGTAGGCATAGATGCTAAGATGATAGATGATGCTATCTATTCGATTGAAGATGTTTATAGAACTGATGAAGACGAAACTAAAAGTGAGAGTTAGTTTATGAATACAGGACAAGAAAGAATAAACGAATTAGTATTTCGTGAAAAACTGGAGGCGATTGGGCATGAAATCTGAATGGACAAAAAAGAAGCTCTCTGATATTGCAGATTTCAATCCGAGAGAAATTATAAAAAAAGGTGCTATAGCTAAGAAAATTCCTATGGATGTGATCCGCCCATTTTATCGCGATATTCCATATTATGTTGAAGAAAGTTTTTCTGGTGGCACGAAGTTTCGTAATGGAGATACAATTATGGCGCGGATTACGCCGTGCTTAGAAAACGGAAAAACGGCTCAAGTTTCAATCTTAAATGATGGTGAGATTGGCTTTGGGTCAACTGAATATATTGTGTTTCGGGCAAAGGAAGGAATTGCTGACAAGAATTATTTGTACTATCTTGTTTGCAGTCCGGAAATAAGAGAACCAGCAATAAAATCTATGGTTGGTTCGTCTGGACGACAGCGCGTGCAGACAGATGTGGTAAAGAACCTTGAACTTGATGTTCCACCATTAGTTGAACAAGAAAAAATCGGCTCATTCCTGAAGGCGTTTGATGATAAAATTGCACTCAATGATAGGATAAACAAGAATTTAGAGCAACATGCAGTTGCTGTATTCAATAAATTCTATGATACATCGACGAACCAGCAACCATTTACGACATTGATAAATGTTCTGGGAGGCGGAACACCCAAAACAGGAAATCCTGAATTCTGGGATGGTTCTATTCCTTTCTTTACACCGAAGGATGTTGGAACGCCGTATACCTTTAAGACGGAAAAATATATTACAGAGTCAGGTTTGAAGCATTGCAACAGCCGTCTTTACCCACAAAATACCACTTTTGTAACAGCTCGTGGCACTGTAGGAAAGATTAGTTTAGCTGGATCCCCTATGGCGATGAATCAATCTTGCTATGCCTTAGCAAGTGAAATAGTTGATCCTCTGCTCGTATATTTTTATGTGCTTAAAGCGGTCACTTCATTGAAACACAAGGCTTCTGGAGCTGTTTTCGATGCCATTGTTACTCGCGACTTTGATGGCGAAATGATCAACATACTATCAGATACCGATTCAGAATCAGCATTATCGATAATTAAGCCGATGATGGAGGCTATACACAATAACAGCAAAGAAAATATGCGACTTTCTGCTGTTAGAGATGCACTGTTACCAAAACTGATATCTGGCGAAATCGATGTTTCCTCACTGGACATTTAAGCCGCTAAATTCTTGTTTAACCTAAATACTCCCATCAACGGCGGGAGATAAAGCCAACGGAACTGCCGTTGAGTTGTTCTCTGGAAAATAAATTAGAAGGAGAATGACCTATGAAACAACAAATTATTTCAGAGGTGATGCAGCAAATGCTACCACACCTCGACAATGCCCAAATGCAGCAGTTGCAAAAGACACTTGAAAATGCACTGTTTGGCTGTGAGATCACAGTACAGATAGCAAAAAAGGATACAGACGACAATCCAAAGCTGATAGACGCTTTTGTTTCGGCAAAGCGGATTGAAGGTTGTTCAGAGAAAACACTGAAATATTACCGCACAACTATTGAAACGATGGTAACTTCGATAAACAAAGGCATCTGCCACATTCAGACAGAGGATTTGCGTTCCTATTTGACGGATTATCAAAGCAAGAACCAATCCAGTCGTGTGACGATAGATAATATTCGCAGGATTTTATCCAGTTTTTTCTCTTGGCTGGAGGATGAGGATTACATTCTGAAAAGTCCTGTTCGCCGTATCCATAAGGTGAAAACGGCAACTAATATCAAAGAAACTTACACAGATGAGGACTTGGAGAAAATGCGTGACAGTTGCACAGAACTTCGAGACTTGGCGATGATTGATATGCTTGCTTCTACTGGAATGCGTATCGGTGAAATGGTTCTGCTAAACAAAGCAGACATCAATTTTAACGAGCGTGAATGTGTGGTTTTCGGTAAAGGCGATAAGGAACGCATTGTTTACTTTGATGCTCGGACAAAGATTCATTTGCAAAACTATATTGATAGCAGAACGGATGATAATCCGGCATTGTTCGTCACTTTGCGCTCTCCACATGAGAGAATCAAAATTGGCGGTATCGAATCGCGTCTGCGTGAAATGGGTAAGGAGTTAGATATACAAAAAGTCCATCCGCATAAGTTCCGAAGAACACTTGCAACGATGGCGATTGATAAGGGAATGCCTATAGAGCAGTTACAGCAGCTCTTGGGGCATAAACGAATAGATACGACCTTACAGTATGCAATGGTCAAGCAGAGCAATGTTAAGTTGGCTCATAAGAAATATATTGGTTAGGAAGGTGACAATATGGCAAAGTGGCTTGAAAAGACTTTAGGAGAAGTAACTGCGTTTATAGCAAAAGGCATACCGCCTAAGTATACAGAAGAAGAAAATGAAAATACGATACGGGTGTTAAATCAAAAGTGTAATAGAAATTTTGAAATTTCGTACAGTGAATCAAGAATTCATGATTGTGGGAAAAAGAAGGTCCCTGAAGATAAAATGCTGAGAGCAGGAGATGTTCTGATAAATTCGACAGGAACTGGAACTGCTGGTAGAGTTGCGCAGATGATAGAAGTCACAGTGCCTACGACTATTGATGGACACATGATTCTTATTAGACCTTCGGAAGAATTGGATCATATTTACTATGGGTATGCTGTAAAGTCATTTCAATCCCAAATAGAGGGACTGGCAGAAGGTTCTACCGGTCAAACTGAAATTAATAGAAGACGTTTGCAAGATGAAGTAATTATCAGGTATCCAAGTGATAAATTGGTTCAGAAGAATATAGGAAGCTTCTTAGCGAATATTGATGAGAAAATCAAGACAAATAAAGAAATAAACAAGAATTTAGAGCTGCAAGCTGAATCGATTTTTAAGTCTTGGTTTATTGATTTTGAACCATTTAATAATCAAAAACCAAGCAACTGGTCGGTATCAACACTTGGTAATGTTTCTATAATGGGCGCAGGTGGGGATAAACCTCAAAATATATCCCCACTAAAAACTGATTTGTATCAATATCCAATTTACTCAAACGGATTGAGTAATGAGGGACTTTATGGATTTACTAACAAACCCAAAATATCCGAAGAAAGCGTGACTGTATCAGCTCGTGGTACAATAGGCTTTGTATGTTTGCGTCATATTCCTTATGTGCCAATTGTGCGTTTAGTAACTCTAATACCACAACCACAAATTATTTCTGCAAAATACCTCTATTTGTGGTTGAAACAACTTCACATTACTGGAACAGGAACAACGCAACAACAGCTAACAGTACCTGATTTTAAAAAGACAGAAATACTTGTTCCCTCGCAACAAATTGTAACACTATTTACAAACACAGTTGATCCTCTCTTTGAAAAAATATGGGCAAATCAAAACGAAAACGAAAAGTTATCCTCTTTACGTGATACATTACTACCAAAATTGATGTCTGGGGAACTTGATGTTTCTGCCATCGACATCTAAGCCGCTAAATTCTTGTTTAACCCGGAAAGGAATGAATGTATGGGAATATATGATTTTACATACGCGTTGCCTAACGATTTTAATAATCGTGTATATCAATTGCTACAACAATTATACAAAAGTAATGAGTTGGCAAACGCATTTGCTAATTGTAGATATGAATATGAAGATTTGGGATTGGCGTATTATGCAGGGCTTAAGGGAGGTAATTGGAATAAAAACGCCATTGATATGACAATAGAAGGATCTAAAAGTGCTATTTTAGTTTTGAAAAGTAATAAAAGTACTGTAGAAAATGCTATGTCAAAGGCTCTTAAGTCTACAGAGACGGGACTTTTGTTACGAGATACTGTGTATTTAGTATCTGATGATTTTTCTGTTTTTCCTGAAACTAATGAGGAGCGACTTAATGCGGATATTAAATCTTCAGAATTAGTTCTTGCAGATTTAATTAAAGTAGGAGAACGTTTGTGTTCAAACGCAACGTATGATATTAATAGCAGTGAAAATAGTATTAACGATTTTTTTAGAGATACATTATCACTTATGGGATATAACGAAGTAAAGGACCAAACTAGACACGGTATATCTGGCAGTGGAAAGGAAGCTGGAGAAGTCGATATACTGATAACGAAAGATGGTAAAGAAGTTGCTATATTTGAAGGATTAAAGCTTTCAAATGTAAATACTGCGTATATTGATAGTCACATTGAAAAAGCAATTACAAATTATAATGCACTTGGTACAGCAACATTTATTGTGTCATATGTTAGTACATCAAATTTCGAAAATTTTTGGAATAGATTTTTAGAATTTTTGGAGACTCACAAATTTTCGCTAGATGTCAAAAGAAAAATGCAAAATCTATCTTACCCAAATGCTTCGACGAGAGTGGCAAAGACAGTTCTTTCTCGTGATGGATATGATTTTCCTACATATTTTATAACATTTAAACTTTTAAGATAGTAATGTGATCTACAAATTACAGGAGGTTGAATATGCCGAGTTTATTTACAGAAGATACATACGAACGAGCAATCATTGAATTGTTTGAAAACATGGGCTATGACCACCTCTACGCTCCGGATTTTGATAGAGATTATACCAGTCCGTTTCTGGATACAATTCTAAGAGATAGTTTGGTGCGTATCAACCGTGGTCTGCCTGCAGAGGCCGTTGATGAGGCGCTGGCAAAATTGAAGAATTTTGATACTGGTAGCCTGTTGCAGAAGAACATCATCTTTATGGATAATCTGCAAAATGGTATTACGGTTAAGTTCTTTGTAAAGGGCGAGGAGCAATCATCTATTGTGCGATTGATTGATTACCAAAATGAAAAAAACAATTCTTTCTATGTGGTAAATCAGTTTACGTTCCTTGAAAATGGGAATAATCGTCGCCCAGACATTATTCTATTTATTAATGGATTGCCTCTTGTTTTGATGGAATTGAAGAGTCCGGCTAAGGAAGAGGTTGGGGCAGAGAATGCATACAATCAGATTCGTAATTATATGCAGGATATTCCATCTATTTTTTATTACAATGCAATATGTGTAATTAGTGATTTGTCTACGAATAGGGCTGGAACCATTACCTCCGGATTAGACCGTTTTATGGAATGGAAAACAAAAGATGGTAAATACGAAGATACTGCGTACGCGTCCTTTGAAACCTTCTATGAGGGAATGTTCCAAAAGGAACGTCTGTTGGATATCTTGAAGAATTTTATTCTTTTTTCAGGAGTCAGCAATAGTCGTTTCAAAGTGTTAGCCGGATACCATCAGTATTTTGCTGTTCGCAAAGCGATAGAGAAAGCAAAGGTAGCAACGAAGACTGATGGTAAGGGTGGTGTGTTCTGGCATACACAGGGCTCTGGTAAGTCATTGTCGATGGTATTCTATGCACATTTATTGCAAGATGCATTAGATAGTCCAACTATCGTAGTTATGACAGACCGTATTGATTTGGATGATCAGCTTTATGCACAGTTCTCACAATGCGCAGATTTCTTGCGTCAGACACCGGTACAGGCAGAGAGCAAGGAACATTTGAAGTCACTTCTTGATGGCAGAAGTGCGAATGGAATTATATTTACTACGATGTTTAAGTTTGAGCGTGGAGAGAAAGCTTTGTCAGAACGCAGAAACATTGTTGTTATGGCCGATGAAGCGCATCGTGGTCAGTATGGTTTTGATGAAAAAATCGTTATGTCAGAGAATGAAAACGGTGAAAAGGAAGCGCATACTGTAATTGGTAATGCTCGTATTATCCATGACGCATTGCCGAATGCTACATTTATCGGATTTACCGGTACACCGATTTCAGCTAAAGACAGAAATACTCGTGAAGTTTTTGGTGATTATATCGATGTTTATGATATGACACAGGCGGTGGAAGATGGTGCTACTCGCCCGGTTTATTATGAAAGCCGAGTTGTTCATTTGAAGTTGGATGAGAACACATTGGCGTTAATTGATTCTACTTATGATGTCTTAGAGCAGCAGTCCGACGCACAAACAATCGAGAAGAGTAAAAAAATGCTTGGTCAGATGGAAAGTGTACTGGGAGCTGATTCAACAATAGAATCTCTTTGCGATGATATCGTTGAACATTACGAAAAATACAGAGCAAATCTTCTGACTGGAAAGGCTATGATCGTAGCATATTCCCGTCCAATTGCAATGAAAATATACCGGCGCATCTTGGCAATTCGCCCGAACTGGAAAGAAAAAATAGGCGTTGTTATGACCAGTGGAAATAGTGATCCAAAGGACTGGAAAGAGATCATCGGAACGAAAGCACACAAGGAAGAACTGGCTAGAAAGTTCAAGGATAACAATGACCCGATGAAGATTGCCATTGTAGTTGATATGTGGCTCACTGGTTTTGATGTACCTTCTTTGGCTACTATGTATGTGTATAAGCCGATGCATGGTTATAACTTGATGCAGGCAATCGCTCGTGTTAACCGAGTATTCAAGGATAAAGAGGGAGGATTGATTGTAGACTATGTTGGAATTGCATCAGCCTTAAAGAATGCGATGAAAGAATATACTAAGCGTGATCAGTCAAAATACGGCGATATGAATATTGCTAAGATGGCATATCCTAAATTTCAGGAAAAGCTACAGGTTTGCAAAGATTTGCTATATGGATTTGATTTTAGCGGATTTATTGGTGGCTCTCCTCTTACGATGGCAAAACTTATTACAGGTGGCGTAAACTTTATCCTCGATGCAAGTGTACCAGAAAGAAAAGATTTGTTCTTGAAGGAAGCCATGCTTTTGAAACAGTCACACTCGCTTTGTTCCAGTATGACAACAGAGCAGGAGCGTCACGAAGCAGCATATATGGAGGTGTTGCGTTCTACGGTGACCAAAATTACTTATGGTGGCGCTGGTGGAAAAAGTTTGTCGCTTACGGAGATTAATAACCAGATCAACGAACTTCTGAAGGCGGCAATACAGAGCGAAGGTGTTATTAACCTGTTTGACAGCAGTAAGAGTGGTGGTGAAAACTTCAGCTTATTTGAGCCAGCGATTTTGGATGAAATTTCTAGAATGAAGGAAAAGAACATAGCTGTTGAGATTTTGAAGAAGCTCATGGCTGAGCAGGTGGCTCTCTACAAGAGAACAAATGTGGTTCAGTCACAGAAATTTTCGGAGAAGATAGCGCAATTAATGAACTCTTATTATAATGGACTTATTACCAATGAAGAGGTTATTAAAGAACTGTTGAAAACTGCAGAGGAGATTGCAAATCTTTATAAGAATGGTGAGAAACTTGGACTTTCACAAGAAGAGCTTGCATTCTATGATGCCCTTACAAAACCTGAGCATATCAAAGATTTTTATAAGAATGATGAAT
>ENA-OWRJ01000440-OWRJ01000440.1-human-gut-metagenome-genome-assembly--contig:-NODE-440-length-57082-cov-5.926351_pt1 | contig 57082 bp, 46 predicted proteins | sample MGYA00248269_ERZ651897 | MGnify/ENA primary metagenome ERZ651897 (study PRJEB26924, sample SAMEA4378252) | human gut metagenome | biome: human gut; feature: human-associated habitat; material: faeces...
CTTGCGGAGTCCAGAGGCAGCGCCTCTGGTGGGGGTCTAAGGGGCGATGAGACGAGACGAAGTCTCCCCCTTGCGTCTCCCTTAAAAACATGATATAATGAAAAAACGGTATTGATAGGAGGAAAAAACGGATGGGAACCCTCAACGTGACATCTACGTCCAATGGCATTATGGAGCAGCTTAGGAGTGCATTGTCGGATCAGTTCAGCGCGATTGCGCCGTTTGAAATTGTGCTGGGTCTGGTGCTGGGGCTGCTCGTCGGTCTGCTGATTGCGTTTGTGTACAAGCGGTGCTTCCGCGGTGTGCTGTACAGCCCGTCGTTCGCCATGACGCTGGCGATGCTGACGCTCATTACGACCCCGGTCGTCATGTGCATTTCGTCCAACGTCGCGCTGTCGATGGGCATGGTGGGTGCGCTGTCGATTGTCCGCTTCCGCACGGCGGTCAAAGACCCGATGGACACCGCCTACATGTTCTGGGCGCTGACGATGGGCATCCTCCTCGGCGCAAAGCTCTATGCAATCGCGCTCGTCGTCGCGGCGGCGATTGCCGCGATTATCTTCCTGCTCACTTTCGTGCATTTCACGACGCCGAACTCCTACCTGCTCGTTGTTCACTATGATGAAGAGGCGGAATACGACGTTGACCAGATGATGCGCCGCAGCGTGAAGAACCGCCGCCTGCGCTCCAAGACGATGACCCGCTCCGGTGCGGAAATGACGTGGGAGGTTCGGCTGGACAACAAGCAGGATTTGGTGGCGCTGATGCTGGGCATCGAGGGCGTGCATGACGCGACGCTCGTGGCGTGCCAGACGGAAGCAGGGACTTAACCATCAGAAGGGGGCGAAAGCTATGGCTCGCAATATCCCTCTTCGGCATGAGCTGAAATTTTTCATCAACGAGATGCAGTATCAGGTACTGTCGCGCCAGCTTGACCGTGTGCTGTGGCGCGACCCGAACGGTGATGTCAACAACGAATACCACATTCGTTCGCTATACTTCGATACCATCTTCAATGACGCCTACTTCGACAAGATGGACGGCGACCAGAACCGCGACAAGTATCGCATCCGCATCTACAACATGCGCGATACGAACATCAAGCTGGAGTGCAAGACGAAAGTCGGCAGCCTGATTTCCAAGCGCAGTCTGGGCATTCCGCGCGATTTGGCGGAGCAAATTATTGCCTGCGATCCGACCGGGCTGGAACAGACGCGCTACGGCCTGCTGTCCGACCTCTACCGTGAAATGACGTGCAAGCTCCTGCGCCCGGTCGTCATTGTTGACTATGTGCGCGAGGCGTATCTGCATCCGGCGGAAGAGGTGCGCATCACGTTTGATAAGCAGCTTCGCTCCGGCATGAACAGCATCGACCTGTTCAACCCCGCCGTGGCGACCGTGCCGCCGTTTGATAACAACGACATCATTCTGGAGGTCAAGTATAATCAGGTGATGCCGCCCTACATCCGCGATTTGCTGAATTACTACTGCCCGAACGCGCTATCGAGCGCTATCAGCAAATACACATGGTGTCGGCGCTTTGAGGCGATGGAAATCTAAGACTTTCCGGCTGTGTTCCACTGGAACGTGGACGCAGCCTTTTTTGCGGATGAGCATATTCACCGGCGAAACTGCATAGAAATCACAGGAGAAAGTGACGTTCCATCTTGTGGAGAGAGAAAATATCGTGTAAAATAGGAAAGGGAGGAATGCACATGCGTGAAAGCACTCTGCGTGAATTGACGCTCCGGCTGAAAAACGCCGCGCCCACCCTCCAGTTGGAAGAAAACGCGGATATGGCGCGTTATACGACGCTGCATTTGGGCGGCCCGGCGGATTTGATGGCAAATCCGGACGACCCAGCGCAGATTCCGCTGCTGATTGAGACCGCGAGGGAACTGGACGTGCCGGTTACGGTCATCGGCAATGGCAGCAATCTGCTCGTGCGCAGCGGCGGTATCCGCGGATTGGTGATTCGCATTTGCCGCAATTTGCGCGGAGTGGAAGTGAACGGCGACCGCATTCGCGCACAGGCGGGCACGATGATGTCGAGCCTGTCGATGGCGGCGGCGGACTGCGACCTTGGCGGATTGACCTTCGCCAGCGGCATTCCGGGGACGATTGGCGGCGGTGTGTACATGAATGCGGGCGCGTACGGCGGCGAAATGAGTCAAGTGGTGACGCTGGTTGAGGGCTACAACATGGCGGGCGAACCGTTCCGTTACAGCCGCCCTGACCTGCATTTCGGCTACCGTTTTTCGCGCCTGATGAAGGAAAACAAGATTATTACGCACGTCACCGTCCAGCTGCCGCCGGGCAAGCGCGAAGAACTGCTTGCGGAGATGGTGGACTTCAACCGCCGCCGCGCCGAAAAGCAGCCGCTGACCTTCTTCAGCGCGGGCAGCACGTTCAAGCGCCCGGAAGGCGCATTCGCTGCGCAGCTGATTGATGAGTGCGGCCTGAAGGGCGCGCGCATCGGCGGCGCACAGGTGAGCGAAAAGCACGCCGGTTTCCTTATCAACCGCGGCGGCACTGCCGAAGATTTCCTTGCCTTGATGGCGCACGTCCAGCGTGTCGTCTACCGGCAAAAGGGCATCAAACTGGAGCCTGAAATCAAGATTCTTGGCGAAGATGCACCTGTGGAGCAGGTGTAAGGGGAACAAGGATGTTTCCTGCAACGGAAAAAATCAGGGAAATCATCGTTATCCTGCTGAAAACACAGCAGCTATGCGCGCATTCCGCGCCGAACGCAACAAAGGAGGAGTTTCATCATGCGTTTTCTCGTGGTGACAGGTCTAAGCGGCGCGGGCAAAACGTCCGTCAACCGCTATTTGGAAGATATGGGCGCATTCTGCGTGGATAATCTGCCGCCGAATATGATGTTCCGCATGATGGAAGCCATCGAGAAATCGGCGCTCCACCGCCCCCTCGTTGCGATGGCGGTGGATGTGCGCAGCGGCGAATTCTTCGATGCAAAATCGGTCAGCGACCTGATTGCCGAGAGCCGGCAGCTCGGCTATCAAATCGAAACGCTCTACCTTGAAGCGTCGGATGACGTGCTCGTCAGCCGCTATAAGGAGACGCGCCGTGACCATCCGCTGGCGGGGGAGAATGTGTCGCTGATTCAGGCGATTGGCAAGGAACGCGCTATCATGCAGCCCCTGCGCGAGACGGCGAATTACATCATTGACACCTCCGTTTTGAAGCCGCGGCAATTGCGCCAGAAGCTCGAAATGATTCTCAGCGGTGACAGTCAGCCTGACGCCATGCACATTGAGATGAATTCCTTCGGCTATAAGCGCGGGCTGCCCATGCAGGCGGATCTTGTGTTTGATGTGCGCTTTCTGCCGAACCCGTTCTACATTCCGGGGCTGGGGCGGCATACCGGGCTGGATGCGGATGTGCGCGACTTCGTCTTGGGTCACCCCGTGACGCAGGAGTTCATGACGAAAATGCAAAGCCTGCTGACGTTCCTGATTCCACACTATCAGGAGGAGGGCAAGCACCGCTTGTCGATTGCCATTGGCTGCACGGGCGGCGCACACCGCAGTGTTGCCATCTGCGAGGCGCTTGCGGCGTTTTTGCGTGAGCAGGGCTATGCCATCAGCGTTACCCATCGCGACTTGGAACTGGAGCAGGCGCACTGGAAGGAAAGGCCGGAGGTGCAGTAAATGTCGTTTTCTGCCACGGTCAAGGATGAACTCTGCCGACTGGAACTGGGGAAGAACTGCTGTATGCTCAGCGAACTGGCGGCGCTCTACCGCACCAGCGGGTCACTGACGTTCCACGGCGGCGGACGTGTTCAGGTGCAGTATCGCGTGGAGAACACGGCGCTGGCGCGGCGGATTTTCCGCCTGCTGACCGCGCGCATGGCGATTACGCCGCGCCTGCACTACGTCCAGCACGCGCGATTGGGCGGACGGCGCACCTGCGTGCTGACCATCGGCGATGAAGACTCACAGCGGCTGATGCTGGCACTCCACCTGATTGACAAGGACGAAAACGGCGTGGTGTCGTACCGGCGGACGATTGTGCGCCATCACCTGACGCGCCAGTGCTGCCGCCGGGCGTACCTGCGGGCGGCGTTCCTTGGCGCGGGGACAATGACATCGCCCGACAAGGACTATCACTTTGAGATTACCGCGAGCGAACCAGGGCTTGTGCGCGAGCTGACGCGCGTGCTGGAGAAGGCGGAGCTGCCTGTGCACACGTTCCAGCGCAAGGGGCAGACCGTGCTGTACTTGAAGGGTGCGCAGCAGATTTCGGACTGTCTGGCGCTGATGGGCGCGTCGGGCAGCGTGTTTGCGCTGGAGGATGTGCGCATCCGCAAGCAGGCGCGCGGGGCGGCGAACCGCGCCATCAATTGCGACGAGCATAATTCGGAGAAGATGCTTAACGCTGCGCAGCAGCAGGTCAGCGCGATTCGCTGGTACACGATTGCGCACGGCTTGCGGGAGCTTCCGCCCGCCTTGCAGGAAATCGCGCGGCTTCGGCTGGAGAATGTCGATTTGTCGCTGACCGAACTTGGTGCGCAGCTTGATCCGCCGCTGTCCAAATCCGCCGTCAACCACCGGATGCGCCGCCTGATGCTGCTGATTCAGCAGGCGGAGGAAGCCGACCGCAAGGAAGCCGCCGAACAGAAGCCGGACAAATAACGGGAATGTACTTTTTATGTGCGATTCTTGCATTATTCGCCATGTTGTGATACACTAAAGGCGAAGCAAAAGCCGAATCAAGGAGGCTATATTCATGATTGTCAAGCCGATTACCTTTCCGAATCATCAGCCGCTGAACCGCACCCTTGCCGCGCAGGTGGTGCAAACCGCCAGCCGCTTTGACGCGCGCGTGATGATCCGCCGCCATCAGAAGGTTGTCAATGCCAAGTCGATGCTGGGGCTGCTGTCGCTGGATGCGGACGAGCAGAATGAGATGTTCCTCGTCTGCGATGGCGCGGATGAAGAAGCGGCATCGGCGGCAGTGCTGCCGTTTTTTGAGGCGTAATTCACATTTTCCATCTTGACTTCCCGCACTAAACGCGGACAGGCGGAAGGAGCAATCCTCCGCCCTGTTTTGTTTTTTGGGGGAACCCAAGGGGCGCTGCAAGGGAGTTCCTCCCTTGACCCTTCCGCGCGATTGGGTTGGTGACACATTCATACAGTGCCCGCGTGTTTATAGGGGAACCCAAGGGGCGCTGCAAGGGAGTTCCTCCCTTGACCCTTTCGCGCGATTGGGTTGGTGACACATTCATGCAGTGTCCGCGTGTTTATGGGGGAACCCAAGGGGCGCTGCCCCTTGACCCAGCCAAAGGCTCTTCGACCCTCTGGACTCCCGTTCGCGCGATTCAGTTGAGCGCATTTTCATGCAGTGCCCGCGTGTTAATTTGGGGAACCCAAGGGGCGCTGCCCATCAGCAAGAAAAAAATTCATCTTCCCCCGCAACTTTTTGCATTCTTCCCCATCTAACAGGCGGAAAGGAGGGAAAGCGCAGTGACACAGACGGAATTCACCCAGCGCGTGCTGACGATGCAGGACAGGCTCTACCGCGTTTCCTGCACGCTGCTGCGCTGCGAGGCTGACCGCGAAGATGCCGTGCAGTCCGCGCTGGAAAAGGCGTGGCGCGGGCGCTTCCTGCTGCGGCAGGAGCAGTACATGGAGACGTGGCTGACGCGCATCCTCATCAATGAGTGCTATGCCATCATGCGCCGAAGCCGCCGAATCATCCCGATGGCGGAAGTCGGGGAAAATCAGCCGGCGCAATGGGAAGCACAGAATGCGGACGAAATGCTGTGCCGCGCCCTGACCGCGCTGCCGGACACACTGCGCCTGCCGATTGTCCTGCACTACATGGAGGGAATGGACATTCGCACCATTGCCCGCACGCTGCGCATACGGGAGAGCGCAGTCAAGAGCCGACTGCACCGCGGCAGAGAGAAGCTGCGGCAGTCCGACGAGTTGAAGGAGCTGTTGGAAGATGAATAAAACGAAGCAGGAAAAATGGCAGCGCGCCTATGGCGACACGCCGGATAGCTTCCGGCAGCGGGTTGCGGCGTCGCTTCCCAAGGGCGAGGAGAGCCGGCATGTGGCGTTCCCGCGGCGCGCGATGGTGCTGGCGGCGGCGCTTGTGCTGGTGCTGACGACGGCGTATGCAGCGGTCGTCACGCACACGGAACTGGTCTGGAACGCGGGGCATCCCATCGAGAACGAAGCGGATGACCGCTTGGGGCTGCTGACGGGCAAGGCAGGTACTTCGGGAGACAACCTGACCATCGGCGGCGTGACCTTCACGGTGCAGGATGGCATCTACTCCCCGGAAACCGGGCAGCTGTTCGCGTCTGCTGTCATTTCCGCGGATGAAAGTGTGCAGCTGGTCGCGGTGGAAGCTGACATGGAGCATGAAGTGCGTTTAACGACCCCAGTCGACGCAAAGCTCGACCCCAGCGGCATTTCGTGGGCGGAATGGGCGGAGCAGAACGGCAAGACGCTCGTGCCTATTGGCATGGAAGCTGCGCCAACCCTGCAATTCCTGAAAGTCAACGGTCAGACAACGGACACACCGCTTATCGGTGCCTTCCTGACGCAGAATCCGGACGGCACGGTGTCGGCAGGCTTTCAGGTGGATTTGAGCGAGGCGGATGTTAGCCATCTGAAATCCTGCGAAGTGCAGCTGGAATGCCGCGTCGGCGCGTTTGGCAAGGATGGCAAGGCGACGCAGTGGCAGAAGGAAATCCTCACCGCGACGATTACGTTCAAATAACGACAAAAATATTTCGGGAAGTATTGACAAGCGGGGGAACTTTCGGTATAATCGACCCCGTCGCGGATAAGGAATGAGTTAGAGTCATTCCGGGTAAAAGACACTGACCCGTCCCGCAAGGGGCGCAAGGCCGAACGGACAGCCGGGTCAAATGCCGATGCGGGGTATAAACTCGCACGCAGCTTTCGCTGCATCTCATTGATTATACGGTTTCCCCATGCGGGTTCGCTCCATTTGGAAGCCGTATGAGTTCAAAGCTCAGTTTCACCGGGTTTCCCTTGTGCGTCACGACGCGCAGCAACTTGTGAAATGGTCAATAAGAGTAGTAAAAGTAAGTCTTTACTTGAGGCAGTCCCGCAAGGAATTGCTGCTGACTCTGACAACCTATCCTTATCTCCGAACGCTTTCTGAAAAGATGCTTTCGGGGTGGTGTGTGCTGTGCAAACATCACCTTTTTTTCGTACCCATTTTTGTCATTACTTTACCCAGCCAGCCTGCGACGAAATACTTATTAGGAGGACGACCCCCATGAAGAAGTTCCTTTCCCTGCTCCTGTCTCTGGCGATGATCCTGAGCGTCGCGGCGCTGGCGGACGAAACGCACGGCAACTACTCCGACGAGATGAAGATTCCCAACGCGGTGGATCTCAGCCCGGAAGGCGGCGCGGACAGCGTTGAACGCGCGGGCGACCATGTGGACAGCCCGTACTTCAGCCGTCTGGACTTCTACAACATGACCTCGACCGACACGCTGACCATCCTGCCGCATTTCCAGACCATGCAGCAGACGAGCGAATGGTCTTGCGGCGTTGTCAGCGCCCTGATGGTGATGAACTGGTACGGCAAGCTCGGCGACTACAACGAGCAGACCTTGGCGCAGCTGCGCGGCACGATTGGCGACAAGCCCGGCGCGACCAGCATGAGCCAAATGGTGGATATCTTTAACGGCGTGGGCGGTTTCAACTGCTACTCCGCCATCGACGCGGGCGAGGAAGTTGCGGATATCTTCACCTTCGAGTACATCCAGCAGCAGCTGGCGGCGGGCAACCCCATCATGATTGGCTGGAACGACTGGGGCGGCCACTGGCAGGTCATCATCGGCTACGACACGATGGGCACGGAAACCACGCAGGATGACGTGATTATCGTCGCCGATCCCTACGACACCACCGACCACAATCAGGATGGCTATGGCGTGTATGGCGCCGAGCGCTTCCTGTACAACTTCACGTTCTACAACTTCTTCTCCGAAGAGTCTGGAGAACTGAATGACTACTGCTTCCTTGTGGCAACGCCGGAAGCGTAATTGCAAAATCCACGGTGTCCGCTGGTGAAAATCAGCGGGCATTTTGTCTTTTTGGGGGATAAAAGTTTGCAAGGGGCTATGCAGAATGGGCAGAATGTTGTAAAATAAGAACAAGAATCATCAGGAGGATGAGAGAATGTTTCCCGAATCGCTCGTGGCGGCGCGAAAGCTGCTGGAAGAAATCACCCCGCTGCAAACGGACTGTGGGCTGGTATGCGGCGGCGCGTGCTGCCAAACGCATCCCGGCGAGGAGACGGGGATGCTGCTGTTTCCGGGCGAGGCGGAAATGTATCGCGGCGAAAAAGGCTTTACGCTCGTGGATTCGCCGCACGGGACGATTCTCGTCTGCGAGGGGCGCTGCAGCCGCGTGAATCGTCCGCTGGCGTGCCGAATGTTTCCGCTGGTGATGCTCCTGCGCCCCGATGGCGTGAAAATCGCGACGGATGCGGCTGCGCAATCGGTCTGTCCGCTGGCACGGCAGGGGAAAAGCGCCCTTTCGCAGGATTTTGTCGCGGCAGTGCGTCAGGCGGCGAATCTGCTTGCGCAGGACGATCAGCAGGCGGCGCATTTGCGGCGTTTGACGGACATGCAGGACGAATTAAAGGCGCTTCGGGCGCAGTATCGCGGGAGGAAGGAACATGTTTGAGGCGGTAGAAATCTCGCGGGAAATCACCGGGTCGGGGCAAAATCTGCTCCTGTGCGGGGATGTTTACCAGCAGCAGCCCGCGCTGTCAGCGCTGGCAGGGCAGGTGCAGGCGGTGTATATTGATCCGCCGTTCATGACGGGGGAGACGTTCACACGCCGCCGCCGCTTTGGCACGTCCGGCTGGAAAACGGGTCGCCCGATGCCTGAATATCCGGCGTATATCGACCGCTTTGCCGACACGAAGGAATATCTGGAACTGCTGCGTTCGCTAATTGCGTGCGCGAAAACCCTCTTGAAACCGACGGGTGTGCTGTATCTGCATCTGGACTGGCGGACGAGCGCGTATGCCCGCTTGCTGTGCGACGAGATCTTCGGGGAGGATATGTTCCTGAACGAAATCGTCTGGAGCTACGAGAGCGGCGGACGCGCGAAGAAATACTTCAGCCGCAAGCACGATACCATCCTGCTTTACGCACGCTCGAAGGACTACCACTTCGACTTGCGGCGCGTCCCGCTGGTGCGCGCGGAGCACCGCAAGAACCACATGCGCCGCTGCGTGGACGAGAACGGGCGGAGTTACAGCCAAATCACCACCGGCGGCAAGGTCTACCGCTACTACGACGATGCGCCGGTGTATCCGGGCGACGTGTGGAGCGACATCAGCCATTTGCAGCAGAAAGACCCGGAGCGCACGGGTTATCCGACGCAGAAGCCCCTGAAACTGCTGGAACGGCTGCTGCTGCCCGTCGTGCGCGAAGGCGACATGGTGGCGGATTTGTGCTGCGGAAGCGGCACAGCGATGGAAGCCGCGCAGTCGCTGGGCTGCCGCTTTGTCGGCGTGGACAAAAGCCCGGAGGCGATTCTGACGACAGCGAGCCGCTTGGAGTGCAGCGACCTGACGATTGACTGCCCCTGCACGATGGACGAAACGCCGCTGGAAGGGGAGTACAACGGCCACGGCGGGATGCTGCTTTTGACGGGCTTCCACGCCGCGCACCCATCCTTCCCGAAGACCGAGCAGCAGCTGGACACGCTGGAAAGCTGGAGCGTGGGCAAAATCACGCCGGAGGGGCTGCAAGTGATGCAGCGCTTCCGCCGAAGCCGGAAACAGCCGGAACTGCCGTGGTTCTGCGTCCTGCCGGAAGGGTGCGGGGACATCGCCGTATCGACGGTGGACGCGGCGGGGCGGAAGAGAGTGTATCGGTGGAAAGAATAATTGCTGTTTTTTTCCAATGACAAAACAAAAAACACTTGACAAATGAAACAACTTATGTTATGGTGAAAATGGAAACATGAAAGCCGCTTTGGACAAACATCGTCCGAAAGAGGTGAATCCGTTGCACACGCCCATGAACGCAGCATAAGCGCAGTACGACACGACGAGAAATGCGAGGAATGAACATGAAACGATGGTTTCTGCCGATTCTGCTGGTGATGATCCTGCTGAACCCGGTGTACGCCGCCTTTGCGGAAACGCCGGAATCCACCGTCCTGACAGTCGCCTGTGAAGAGCACGATGTGCGGTGGATGCAAAAAGCCGCTGACCGCTTCAGCGAACAGCATCCGGGCGTGGAAGTGCGCTTTGAGATTATGACAACCGAGCAAATGGACGATGCGCTGGAAAACGGCACGAACGTTGACGTATTCCTGACGGTGAGCAATTTCACCAATTTAGACCGTTTGGTGCATCAGGGGCTGATTGCGCCGCTATCCTCCGAACCCCTGCTTGCGAACACGGCGAAGATGTACGCGCCTTTCCGCGATTATGTGACCTATCAGCAGCAGGTGTATGCCTATCCGCGCGCAGTGCTTGCGAACACGCGCACGGTGAACACGGAGCTTCTGCGGATGTACGGCAGCTTCCTCGGCGAAGTGCCGACGACGATGAGCGAGTACATCGAGCAGATGCGCAAGTGGTATGACACGTCCATCACCGTCGGCAGTGACAGCAGCTTTACCGACCAGAATGTGCCGGAAACGCTGCTGGAATATACGCTGGATGAGCTGGTGATTGCGTACCTGTGCGAGTACTATCAGACGGATGGCACACGGGGGACGTACCGTGATTTCAGCACTTCGGATTTTGCGGATATGCTGGACAGCTTGGATTTCCTGCGCGTGGCGGATTTTCAGATGAACGAAGCGGAGGAAAAGCCGTGGAATGCCGCCGCATGGGGCGAAAAGTCAGGCAGCCTGTATACAAATGCTGGCTTCACACCGGTCGTCATCGGCTTTGAGGAAAACGAGCAGTACATTCTGCCGCCCGCATTCGATGCGGAGGGCGAACCGTGCATCATCACCTACTTGCAGATGCTTGTCATCCGCGCGGACAGCGAACATCAGGCGCTGGCGAACGCGTTTATCGAAGCTGTGGCGGAATCCGACATTGGCGACAAGTCGAACTTCGAGCTGTTCGAGGATACCGACGGGTTGGTGAATCCGGGCGTGACGGAGGAAGAGCTGCAGGCTTACCGTGAGATGCTGCCGCACTTTGACCTGCACACCGGGGCGATTATTTCCGGCATGTTCTGGGGAGAGGAGAGCGCGACGGATGTCCTGATGGCGTATTTCCACCAAGACTTGACGAAGGAAGAGGCACTGAGCAAGCTGGATGCAATGCAGAGCCAGTGGATTCAGCAGCAGCCGATGGGTCTACACTAATTGATAAAATAAACAGCGGCGCATGTGCATTTATCCGCACATGCGCCGCCTTCATATATCAATATCAGTCGTCCGAATACACCTTAACCCCGCTGCCCTTCCGAATCAGCACGGGCATAGTGTCCAGCGGCGCATCCATGCGCACGGTCTGTCCGCCGGCGTATTCCGCGCCCGTCGCGGCATCCATCCAGTCAGCCCCTGCGGGCAGATACACGTCGCGCACTCTTGCGCCCGCTTCCAGCACCGGGGCAGCCAGCACATCCGCGCCGAAGAGGTACGCATCCTCCACAGACCACGCGGCTTTATCCGCCGGGAAGCCGTAGAACAGGGGACGCATGACCGGGTCGCCGTGCTCGTGGGCGGCGCGCATCACCTCGCGGATGTACGGGCGCATCCGCTCACGCACGAACAGGTACTTCCGCAGAATCTCGTACACCTCGTCGCCGAACGACCAGACTTCGTTGCTCTGACCGCTTGTCAGCTGGCGCACGTCGCCGATGTACTCCTGATCGCGCTCGTACCACGGGCTGCGCTCACCGTGCATCCGGAAGACCGGGCAGAAGCACGCCCACTGGAACCAGCGCACCAGCAGTTCGCGGAACGCTGGGTCATCCACCTGACCGCCGAGGAAGCCGCCAATGTCGCTCGTCCACCACGGAATGCCTGCCATGCCCATGCTCAGACCCGCTTGCAGCTGCTCCCGCATCGCGCGGAAGGTGGAGGAAATGTCGCCCGACCAAGTAAGAACGGCGTATTTCTGGCTGCCCGCCCATGCGCAACGCACAAGCGACAGAATCTCCGTTTCGCCCGCCCTGCGCAGTCCATCGTAGAAGCACTTTGCGTAGCCGACGGGGTAGGTGTTCGTGCATTGCAGGGCAGGACCGGCGTAATAGCGGTAGTTGTCGAAGTCATACGGCCCGTATTCCGGCTCGGACTCGTCCAGCCAGAAGCAGCGGATGCCATACTGGTAGTAGTTCTTCTTGCACTGCTCCCAGACGAATGCCTGCGCTTCCGGGTTCGTCGCGTCGAAGAAGAGTGTATTGCCCATCCACGTCATGACAATCGCGTTGCCGCGGTCAGCCGTCACCAGCAAGCCGCGCTCTGCCATTTCGCCGAAGTTGACGCTCTTTTCGTCGATGGTCGGCCAGACGGATACAACCGTCTCCACGCCCATTGCTTTCAATTCGTCCACCATCGCCTGCGGATTCGGCCAGTCCCGCGGCTCAAAGCGGAAATCACCTTGCCGCGTCCAGTGGAAGAAGTCGACGACGATGGCATCCAGTGGCAGTCCGCGGCGCTTCATTTCGCGCGCGACGGACAGCAGCTCTTCCTGCGTCCGGTAGCGCAGCTTGCACTGCCAGTAGCCCATGCCGTATTCGGGCATCATAGGGGTGCGCCCGGTTGCGGCGGTGTAGTTCGCTTCGATGTCCGCCGGGGTGTCGCCCGCCGTGATGAAATAATCCAGCTTTTTGGTGGATTTTGCCGACCACTCCGTCACATTCGTGCCGAACGCCGCCGTACCGATTGCCGGATTGTTCCACAGGAAGCCATAGCCGCGGCTGGACACGAAGAACGGCACGCTTGATTGCGAATTGCGGTGCGCCAGCTCCAGCACAGAGCCTTTCTTGTTCAAATGGCGATCCTGATACTGCCCCATGCCGAAAATCATCTCGTCGTCATACGCCTCGAAGCGCGCGGTGAGGGAGAAATCCGTGCCGCCGGGGATGGGCTTGAGTTCACGCGCCGGAACGCGCAGCGGGACGCAGTAGCGGTTGATGCGGTCGCGGTTGCGCCAATATTCTGCTGTCAGCACCTCGCCGCGCTGGTTCAGGAACGTAATCCACCCCTCGGTGGAGATTTTCGCAGTGATTTTGCCGTTCGTCAACGTCCATTCCGTGCCGGTTTGGTGGTACTTCGCCCACTCCTTGCCCTTGTACCACGGGTCGGTCGTGTCGATGACTTCGCTGCGGATGACGACGTCCGTCGCTTCAACCGGTTCGGTCAGCGCCCAGTCGTGGTCGTCCATGCCCGGCTCGGCGCTCATGCGCACGCGCAGGCTGTCCTTGCCCCAGGGGTCAATCCAGCATTCGCTTCTGCCATCGTGGATGATGAGCCGGTGATTCTGCTGCTCTACGCGCATGGGAAACGCCTCCTTATCGCGATACGAAGGGGAAAATCAGCATTTTGCGGCTTCCAGCAGTCCGCGCTTGACGTCCCAAAGCTTCTGGGAGAGGTCAACGTAGTAGGTGTGGGGGTTCTCGAAGCGCTTCACTTCGTCCCACAGCGTGTGAATCTGCTGGCGGCAGTATGCCTTGATGTCGTTCAGTTCGGGCAGCTCGTAGACGAGTTCGCCGTTCTGGAAAATCGGCACCTGCAGTTCGCGCACGGTGAAGTCGGTCAATTCCTTGGTCTTCCACGTCGCGTTCGGGTCGAAGATGACGTGCGGCTTCGTCGGGTCAATGACCTCGTCGCGCAGGGTCAGCTCGTCGGCAATCGCCTTGCCGCTCTCGCGGTCGTAGAGGCGGTACAGGCGCTTGAAGTGCGGGTTGGTAATCTTTGCCGTGTTCTCGCTGACCTTGATTTTCGGGATGATGTTGCCCTCGTCATCCTCAATCGCCGCCAGCTTGTACACGCCGCCGAAAACGGGGTTCGATTTGCTCGTAATCAGCCGTTCGCCCACGCCGAAGGTATCCACCTGCGCGCCCTGCATCATCAGGTCGCGGATAAGGTATTCGTCCAGCGAGTTCGACGCGGTAATCTTGCAGTTCGGCAGACCCGCCTCGTCGAGCATCTTGCGCGCCTTCTTGGACAAATACGAAATGTCGCCGGAGTCCAGACGGATGGCGAAATTGGTGATGCCGCGCGGCAGCAGAATCTCCTTGAACGCGCGGATAGCGTTCGGCACGCCGGATTTGAGCGTGTTGTAGGTGTCAACCAGCAGCGTCGCGTTGTCGGGGTACAGCTCGCAGTAGGTCTTGAAGGCGTCGTATTCCGTCGGGAACATCTGTACCCACGAGTGCGCCATCGTGCCGCCCGCCGGAACACCGTAGAGCACGTCCGTCAGCGTGCACGCCGTGCCTGCCACGCCGCCGATGTACGCCGCGCGCGCGCCGATGACCGCGCCATCCGCGCCCTGTGCGCGACGGGAGCCGAATTCCAGCACAGCGCGTCCCTGCGCCGCGCGGACGATGCGGTTCGCCTTCGTTGCAATCAGCGACTGGTGGTTAATCTCCAGCAGCAGATACGTCTCAATCAGCTGCGCCTCAATCGCGGGCGCACGGACGGTCAGCAGCGGTTCGCCGGGGAACACGGGCGTGCCTTCCGGAACGGCGTAAATGTCGCCGTGGAACTTGAAGTTCTTCAGGTAGGTGAGGAAGCCCTCGTCGAAGATTCCCTTGCCGCGCAGATAAGCAATATCATCATCGGAAAAATGCAGCTGCTGGATGTACTCGACAATCTGCTCCAGCCCCGCGGCAATCGCGAAGCCGCCGCCGTCAGGCACGTTGCGGAAGAACACGTCGAAATACACATTGCGCTTGTAGAAACCGTTGCGGTAGTAGCCGTTGCCCATTGTGAGTTCATAGAAATCACAGAGCATCGTCGGGTTTTCCTGCGGTCGATTTGCCATTGCTTTGCCCATCCTGTTCTATCTTATTTGTCGAAATTTGTCACATTGATTTGCAGTCCGCGCATCACATCGAGCGCCTTTTCGTGCATCGCCTCATCATTGGATGCGCAAAGCGACGCATCCACGGACACGCGCGCTTCCGGCAGCGCTGCCTTGCACAGCACGGCGTTTGAAATCACGCAGATGTTCGTGACCACGCCGACCAGCTCGATTTCCTGATAAGGGTGCGTGCGCAGGTAGCAGAGCATCTCCATCGAGCCGAAAGACGGCTTGAAGAACACCATGTCCTGCTTTTGGCGGCACGCCGCTGTTTCCCCGAACAGGCGGTGTCCAGGCGTTCCGGCGATGCAGTGCGGCACGGGGAGATTTTTCCCCTCCTGCGTGGTCGGGTAGTCGTCACTGTGCGTATCCAGCGTGAACATCACGTCGTCGCCGCGGCTGTGATACAGGCGGATTTTCTCAGCAATCCCGTGGTCAAGCGTGACTGCCTTCTCAAAGCCGAGAGAACCGTCTACAAAGTCCTTCTGGTAGTCCACGACAATTAGGCATCGTTTGCCCGTCTCCATGCTCCGTTCGCCTCCTCTTTATCGAGTACCATTTCTTATTATACAACGGAAAATCGGTTTCGTAAAGGAAAAAATGCGCAAACGTAAGAATTCCGCAAAGGAAGAACGAAATCTGTGTGAACGCATGGACATTCGGCGCAAAACGTGATAAACTGGAACGGATTATTCAATAAAGGGGCGAAATTTGCCGTGAAGCTCAACACCAAGCGTACCATGCTGGTCGGTCTGGCGTTCTTGTCCATCTGCATTTTCTGGCAGATGTATGACAGCGTGATGACGCTGATTCTGACGGATACTTTCCACCTGAACGAGACGATTGCGGGCGCGGTCATGGCGGCGGATAATGTGCTGGCACTGTTCCTGCTGCCGCTCTTCGGCGCTTTGTCGGATAAGACGAACACGCGCATTGGCCGCCGGATGCCCTACATCATTGGCGGCACAGCGGCGGCAATCATACTGATGAACCTGCTGCCCGTGCTGGACAACGCCTATGCCGCGTCGCCCTCGCCGCTGATTTTGGGGCTGTTCATCGCGGTGCTGGCGCTGCTGCTTGTTGCGATGGGCGTGTACCGCTCCCCGGCGGTGGCGCTGATGCCGGATGTGACCCCGAAGCCCCTGCGCAGCCGCGGCAATGCCGTCATCAACCTGATGGGCGCGGTCGGCGGCATTCTGTATCTGGCGCTGGCGGCAGTGCTGTACCCCGCGTCGCGCAAGGTGGCGGGACATGTGGATTATCAGCCGCTGTTTATCATCGTGTCGCTGATTATGGCAGTATCGGTGCTTGTGCTGGCGCTGACGGTGAAGGAAAAGAGGCTGTCCGAAGAGAACCGCGCGCTGGAGAAGCAGCACCCGGATTGGAACCTCGCCGCGAAGGATGAATCGGGCAACGAAGTGCTGCCGAAGGAGGTCAAGCGGTCATTGACCTTCTTGCTGGCGTCCATTTCGCTCTGGTTTATCGCCTACAACGGCGTGACGACGTGGTTCACGAAGTACATTGAGCAGGTGATGGGCGAGGGCTTGGGCGGCGCATCAACGTGCCTGCTCGTCGCGACGGCGGGCGCGATTTGCTCCTACATCCCGATTGGCGCTTTGACAGCGAAAATCGGGCGAAAGCGGACGATTCAGCTTGGCGTTGCCCTGCTGACGCTCTGCTTCCTGCTCGGCTTCGTCCTCACCTGCACGTCGAGCGTTATCACCCCGGTGATGTACGTCGTTTTCGCCTTGGTTGGTCTGGCGTGGGCGGCGATTAACGTCAACTCTCTGCCGATGGTAGTGGAAATGTGCCGCGGCAGCGACATCGGGCGCTTCACGGGCTACTACTACACGTTTTCGATGGTTGCGCAGGTTGTCACGCCGATTGCCGCGGGTTCTTTGATGCGCGCCATCGACTACCGCGTGCTTTTCCCTTATGCTGCAATTTTCTCCGCCCTGAGCTTCGTCACGATGTGCTTCGTCCGCCACGGCGACGCAAAGGCGGAGGCAAAGAAGGGGCTGGAAGCATTCGAGGACATGGATGTGGAATAAGTGCAAGAAATGTGGAATCTTTGTGGATAACAATAGCCGCTGCGGGCAAAACGCGGCGGCTTTTTGCATGGGGGGATTTTGCGCGCCTGAATTATGCCCATAGACGCGGTTCTCCATGCAACAAACAAAATCAATTATGGGAGTGTGCGCTGCGAAGCAGTCCAGAGGGCGACCGCAAAGCCCTCTGGTCGCCTCCGCAGAGGCGAAATCCCTGCAACAAAAAAGACCAGCACCGAGAGAAAACGACTTCTCCCGATGCTGGTCAGTCGCGCCCATCTGGCGCGACAATGTTGAATAGGTTGAAAGAGCAGCTTGGGGGCGCGTCTGCGGACGCGCAAAGTTACTGGCAGGGACGCTTCGCTGCCTGCGCCCTTTGTTGAGCGCGTTTGGCATAACTGGTCGCCCGTGGAACAGTTGGGGCGTTGCCCCAAGCCCCACCAGAGGCGCCGCCTCTGGACTCCGCAAGGGGCAATTGCCCCTTGACCCCTTCGCGCGATTGAGTTGGTTTCGCTGCCATACTCCTTCCGCGTGCTGCGCTTTGGCGTCCCGAAGCAATCAGCCCTTACAGCTTCGCCAATTCCTTATACAGCCCCTTATTCGCCTGATACAGCTTCGTATACAGCGCATACACCTTCTCATACTGCGGCACATTCTCCGCAATCGGGTTCTGCGCCGGATTCACATGAATCATCGCCCGGCACGCTTCCGGCACGCTCGCGTACAGTCCCGCGCCGACGCCCGCCAGAATTGCCACGCCCAGCGCCGGACCTTCCGTGTTCACCGTCGTCGCAACCGGCATCTGGAACACATCCGCCAGCATCTGCCGCCACAGCGGACTCTTGCCGCCGCCGCCGCAAGCCAGCATCGTTTCGGGCGCAACACCCATTTCCGCCAGCACATTCAGGCAGTCCTTCAAAGAGTAGGTGACGCCCTCCATGACCGCGCGGAGCAGGTCGCGGCGCGTGTGCATCGCGCTCAAGCCGAAGAACATGCCGCGGCAGTCCGCGTCAAGGTGCGGGGTGCGTTCGCCCATCAGGTAGGGGGCATACAGCAGCTTGTTCGCGCCGATGGGGGATTGCGCCGCCTGCTTGTTCATCAGGTTGTAGGGGTCTTCGCCCATGAGCGCGGCGGCTTCCTTCTCCGCCATGCAGAAGTTGTCGCGGAACCACTTCAGCGACAGACCCGCCGCCTGCGTTACGCCCATGACGTGCCATGCGCCCGGCACAGCGCAGCAGAACGTGTGCACGCGCCCCTTGGGGTCGATGGCGAGCTTGTCCGTGTGGGCGAACACAACGCCGGACGTGCCGATGGTGGTGAACGCGCGCCCGTCCTCGACAACACCCGTGCCGACAGCCGCCGCCGCGTTGTCGCCCGCGCCGCCGACGACCAGCGTGTCTTCGCTCAACCCGGTCAACTCCGCTGCCGCCTTGGAGATGTGGCCCGTCACTTCGCAGGATTCGTACACCTTCGCCAGCAGCGACGGGTCGATGTTCAGCATGTTCAACAGCTTCTCCGACCAGCAGCGGTTCGGCACATCGAGCATCTGCATCCCGGATGCGTCGCTGACTTCAGTCGCGAAATCGCCGGTCAACATATAGCGCACATAGTCCTTCGGCAGGAGGATGTGGCGGCACTTGGCGTACACTTCCGGCTCATGGTTGCGCACCCACAGCAGCTTCGACAGCGTGAAGCCAGTCAGCGCGGGATTTGCCGTAATCGCAATCAGCTGATCGCGGCCGACAATTTCGTGAATCTGGTCGCATTCCGCCGCTGTGCGCTGGTCGCACCAGATAATAGACGGGCGCAGGACATTCCCTGCTTCATCCAGCATGACCAGACCGTGCATCTGACCGCTGATGCCCATCGAAACGACGTCCTTCTTATCCACACCGGACTTCGTCAGCACGCTGCGGATGGTGTCCACCGCCGCATGATACCAGTCCTCCGGCTTCTGCTCCGCCCAGCCGTTGTGCGGCTGATACAGCGGATATTCAACCAGCGCGGAGCAGACCGCCGTGCCATACTGGTCGAACAGCACCGTTTTGGTGCCGGACGTGCCAAGGTCAATACCAAGAACATACTTCATCGGAAAAATCCTCCTCGTTAATGTGCCGAAATCGTGCAAAATGGGAAAGGGGTTTCCATCTGCTTCATTGTACCGTGAATCGGCGAATTCGTCAAGCCTTGCGGGGAGAAGTTGTATGAATTTCGCGTGTTCGGTTGACACGGGGCGAAAGAAGCGGTATCATAAAGAGCGAACATAGAATCCTATCTTAACGGAAGGTCGCCCGAAGGGGTCAAGGGGGCAATCGGAATGCCCCCTTGTCGCCTCCGCAGAGGCGAAACTTCCCTGCAATAGATGGAGTTTATGTTCGGAAGTGCCATCTATATAACAGGAGGTCGCAATGATTGTCTTAGGCATTGACCCCGGCTATGCGCTGATGGGCTGGGGCGTGGTGGAGGCGCAGGGCGCGCGGATGCGTCTGCTTGGCTACGGCTGTGTGGAAACGCAGGCGGGTGTGCCGATGCAGCACCGCTTGCGGGCGCTGCAATTGGGTGTACGCGACCTCGTGAACATCTATCATCCGGACGATGTGGCGTTTGAGGAGCTGTTCTTTGCGCGGAACGTTACGACGGCGCTGATGGTTGGGGCGGCGCGCGGCGCGGCGATTATCAGCGCGGCGGAGTATACGGAGAGCCTGTATGAGTATACGCCAATGCAGATTAAGCAGGCGGTGACGGGGTATGGGAAGGCAGATAAGAAGCAGATTCAGCAGATGGTGAAGCTGCTGCTGGGGATGAAGGAGATACCGAAGCCGGATGACGCGGCGGATGCGATTGCGTGTGCGATAACGCATTGCCAGTGTGGCGCGGCGAAGGAACAATTCAGGATGAAATAGTGGGGAAAAGGGCGAAGCAAAGCCAAAAGAGCAGCACGCGGAAGGAGTATGAAGAGGAAGTCAACTCAATCGCGCGGAGGGGTCAAGGGGGGATTCCCCCTTGCAGGGTCAAGGGGCGGCGCCCCTTGTGGGGTTTGGGGCAACGCCCCAACCGTTTCACGGGCGACCAGTATGCCAAATGCGCTCAACAAAGGCGCAGGCAGCGAAGCGTCCCTGCCAGTAACTTTGCGCTCCCGCAGGAGCGCCCCCAACTTGCTCTATCCACAACTTGCACATTGTCGCACCCATTGGTGCGACCGACCATCCCAAAACAAAACTAAACGGCAGGTGCAGAGAAAGAATCCGCACCTGCCGTCTTTTTAGCCCTTGTTAAACCTCCGGATTCAGCACAAATGCGCCCACCGTCATCTCGTCGCCGTACAGCACAATCACCATGTCATACGGGTTTGTTTCGTCCTCCGCTACCTCGACGCCCTTGCGGATGAGCGTGCAGTACCAGTTCGTCCCCGTGATGGGTTCGGGCATCCCGCTCAGATTGCGAATGACGCTGATGTCGTAGTCCTCCGGATTCAGCCCGCACGCCGCGAGAATCGCCTGCAAGCGCGCATCCAGCGCCGCATCCGCCGTGTAAGCGGCATCGTTCGGGTCAAAATAGCCTGTCAGGATGGCATGAAGGTCGTCCGCCGACGCAATGCCGTAGATGCGCTGACGTGCCGCCAGACTGTCCTCGGAATCGAAGCGAATCATGCCGATGGCGTCGTACACGTCGGCGCTGACCAGTAGTTCAGCCTCGGTCAGCTCGTCCGCATAGCGCGTCACCATATCGTCGAAATGCTCCTTGTAGACAATCTCAATGTCGTTGTCCAGCGGCGCGCCGGAAACGGCGTCGGTGGATTCGGCGGTCGCCACGCAGCAAAGACCAAGCAACAGAACGAAAATCAATGCCAAGCAAGAAAACCTTGCAATTGAATGCTTCATCGTAATCCTCCTCAAAACAAGAAGTTTTGTAAATCTCTGAAAATAGGGCTATGATGATTAGGAATGCGTGATTGAATTAGTTATCCGGCGCATTAGTCCGAAATGGTGATGTTGCCGATGAATTTGTAACCGGTATACTCCGTCTTGGAAAGCTTCACATAGAAAGCTGTGCCACGACTAATACCTGTCACATTAAAAGTATAGGTAGCCATGTTTTTCGATACTTTTACGGAAGAAGGCGTAACGGTTGCCCTTTTCCATGTCGTTCCATTCCAATAGTAGGCTTTCACATAAACTGTGGGTTTGTTAGTGCTATCAAAGTTCATATAGGCGTTCGTAAGCGTAACCGTAGCATCGCCGTCTGCAGGAACTTTGATTGCCATTGTTGTGCTGGACTCCTTAAACGCAAAGACGCTTGTATAATTGCTGCCGGACAAATCATAGGGGTCATCACGATTGTTGTCAGGGTTAGCGCAGGTTACAATCGACGAGTCGTTGTACATGACACCTGTTTCTGCGACTGCGGTTGCGAAGCAAGCAAAAACAAGCGTTAAGACCAAAAGCGTAGAGAAAAACTTTTTCATGAGTACACTCCTTTCTAAAAGTCAAACATGTGGAACTTTGGTGAAAAACGAATTCCAAGTACACTCCTTTCATCAAATTTAGCCCCATTTTCAGAGAAACTGTAAGCAAAATATGTACTAACGGAATCTCTGCGACACATACAGTGTAGCACAAATATTTGAACAATGTGCAAATAGAATGAAAATAAAATGTTAAATCTATTGATTATAAAAGCATAATATTGATACATCATGAACCACTTTCCCCCATTTTCCGCCCCCCTCTTGCATAAACGCCCAAAATAGCGTATACTGTGGTCAGGAAAGAAGAAAGGCAGGGGACAAGCGTGCAGCAGAAATCCAGCGGAGGAATGACGACAAAGCGGCTGATTGCCATGATTGCGCTTGCCGTACTGGCGGTCGCGGTCATCGTGTTCGCCGTGCGCGAAATCCGGCTCTATGGTGATGTGCAGGTGGAGCAGAGCCGCACGCCGACGCCTGTGCCGGGGTACGGCAACGTCATGCAGGTCACGATTGACCCGTCCCTGCCCACGCCCGTGCCGGTGCTGCGTTCCGGCGCACAGGGAGAAGCCGTCTGGCAATTGCAGGAGCGCTTGCAGGCGCTGGGCTATTTGACCGGCAGCGTCGATGGACAGTTCGGCCCGGCGACAAAAGAGGCGGTGCAGCTGTTCCAGCGCCAGCATGGACTGACGGCGGACGGCATCGTCGGGGAAGATACGCGCGAGCTGCTCTATTCTGACAGCGCGCAGCCGTATGCCACACCGACGCCCGCGCCCACCCAAGCCGCGCAAGCCACCGAAGCTCCCGCAGCGGATGATATGATCCTCCTGACGGCGGAGGTGGAAAACGCAATCCCGGTTGGCTTCACGGCGGATGGGCTTCCGCTGCTGGTCAACCGGGATTCTCCTTTGCCTGATGATTATCAGCCGCAGCAGCTGGTCAACATGCGCGACTACTGTGACAGCAGCATCGTGAGCATCAAGGGCAGCGAAATCGAGGGCGAGCAGATTGCGGTGGATGCGCTGCTGGCGATGCTGACGCAGGCGCAGTCGGAAGGGCTGACATCATGGCAGATCAGCGCGGGATACCGAAGCGTCGCCTATCAGCAGAAGCTGTTCGACGACAAGGTGTACAGCTATCGTCAGCAGGGCATGACTGGCGCACAGGCGCGCAGTGCGGCGCGCAAACTCGTCGCTGACCCCGGATGCAGCGAGCATCACACCGGGCTGGCGTTCGACATCACCGTGCCGGGCACGTCCTTCGGCGGCACAAAGCAGGCGAAATGGCTGGAAGAACATTGCTGGGAGTGGGGATTCATCCTGCGCTACCCGGCGGATAAGACCGCCATCACCGGCATCACGAATGAGCCGTGGCACTTCCGCTACGTTGGGGTGGATGCGTCAATGGAGATGCGGGAGACAGGGGAATGCTTGGAAGAGTATGTGGAGAGAAAACAGAAGGAGCAGCAATAACCCAACAGCAGGAAGATGAGAACTGCATGGCAGCCGCGAATGGGTGTCGAGAGGGTCGAAGACCCTTCGCAGAGTCCAGAGACAGCGTCTCTGGCAGGGTTTGGGGCAGCGCCCCAAGGTCGCCATTACACCATCGTATCCAGTGCCATCATGAGGACAAAGCCCGCCAGCGTCGCGAGAACCATCAGACGCTGCCGCGGGCATTTTTGGCATTCCGGCAGAAGCTCCGCCAAGATGACCGTCACCATGGCACCGCCGGAGAGCGAAAGCAGCAGGGGCAGGGCGGCGCGGACGCGAATCGCCAGCAGTGCGCCCAGAATCCCCGCAAGCGGCTCGACTGCGCCGGATAACTGTCCGAAGAAGAACGAACGGCGGCAGGAATAACCGTCGCGGCGGAGCGGCAGACTGACCGCCGCCCCTTCAGGGAAGTTTTGCAGCGCAATGCCGATGGCAAGCATCCACGCGCTGCGCCACGCCGCTCCGCCGGGGGACGCCAAAGCACCGAACGCGCAGCCGACCGCCAAGCCTTCGGGAATGTTGTGCAGGGTGATGCTGCCAATCAGCAGAACGGTTCTGCGGCGCACGTCGGACAGCGGCGTTCGGCGCATACGGCGTGAAAGCAGCGCATCCGCCAACAGCACGAGCAGCCCGCCGAGCAAAAATCCGCCGCTGCACATCAGGAGCGGGCTTTGCCGGAGGGAATGCGCGGACGTCAGCGCGGGCGCAAGGAGCGAAAAGTACGACGCGGCGAGCATGATGCCCGCACCGAGTGCCATCAGCAGGTTCATCACGCTTGGGTGAAATCGCCGGAGCGGGAATACGAGTGCCGCACCCAGCGCCGTCAGCAGATACATAAGCAGCGTCGCGAGAATAGCGGCGGATAAGGGCGATAAAGTCATCACAAACACATCCTTCCAAATGGGAAATTGCAGCACCGAACAAACGGCAGGAGGATTCTGCCTTCATCATACGCCGAGGATGGAAAAAAGTGCGGAAAGTCAACCGGATGCATCCAGCGTCAAAAAAAGATGAAAAACCTTCCGCCTGAAAGCAGGAATTTCGCCGAAAACGTAGAAAGAATAAGGGTTGCAATTTTGGCTTGAAGGATTTTTTTTGCCTTTGGGCTTTCAGAAAGTGTGAGTGTGATTCAAGCATGACCCAAGTCCCCTACACCCTGCGCGTTCTGGCGGGCGAAACGGAAACCCGTTACGGTGAGCGGCTGTATCACAGCGGCGCAGTGCATATTGTGGAGAAGAGCGCAAAGCGCCTGAGCTGCAAGGTCGCGGATGGCGAAATGTACGATGTGGTATTCACCGACGACGGCGAAAGCCGCTGCAGCTGCCCGATTTACGAGGAAGCCGGCGCGTGCCGGCATGTGGTGGCGGCAATGATCAAGTGTCAGGATGAAGGCGCGATGGGCGATATGGTGCGTCGCAAGGCGGAAGCGGCCGGCCCGAAGCTGATGGCGGCAATGGACCGCGCGCTGCCGGAGGAGGGCACCATCCACATGGAGGTTCGCCTGACCCTCGAACCCGTGCGCGACCAGATTACGCCCCGCATCCGCATTTGCCTGCTGATTGGCGAAGAACGCCTGTATGTGGTCAAGTCGATTCCGCAGATGATTGATGCCATTGACACGCAGACGCCTGTGGAGTACGGCAAGGGCTTCGTGTTTCACCCGGAATGGATGCGCTTCGGCACGGTGCAGGAGCGGATTTTGAAGATTCTGCGCGCGCTGTGTCTGGCGCAGAAGGAAGCTGGCGCGCTCCTGCGCGGCGCGGAACAGCGTGATTTGGCGCTGCCGGAGCCGTTCGCGGAGGAAATCCTGCGGGAGCTGATGAACACGCCGTTTCGCCTGAAGGTCGGGGAAAAGACGGTTGCGGTCAAGCCTGTGCGCGCAAGGAAAATCCCCTTGCAGTTCCGCGTCTCCAGCGACTTGCACGGCTTGACGGTCGTTGCCGTGTTCCCCAAGGAATTCCGTCCGCTGCTGCCGTCCTGTTCCTTCGCACTGGTGGGGGAGAACGTCGTGGCGGTGGAGGAGCAGCAGCGCGGCGTGCTGCGTGTGCTGTATCAGGAGCAGTTGGGCGGACAGTGCAGCTTCGACTATCCCGTGCGCGAGGCGGCGCGTGTGATGGGTGAACTCGTGCCGTTCCTGAAACTGACCGGGCTGGTGGAAATCTCCGATGAGCTGCGCCGTCAGCTGATTCAACTGCCGCTGGTGGCGCGTGTGTATCTTGACCGTTCTGCCAATGGTCGCGATGTGGTGGCGCGGGCACAGTTCCGCTACGGCGATCGCACCATTGACCCGTTTGACGAAACGCCCCTGCCGGAGAATCTCCCGCGCGGCGAAAAACTGCTCCTGCGCGACGCGGCGGCGGAACGCAAGGTGCTGGATGCGCTGGGGGCGGCGGGCTTCATCGTCAGCAAAGGGCATGTGTACCTGACGGGGCAGGAAGCCATTTTCAACTTCGTCAGCGAAGGCTTGCAGCATTTGCAGGAACTGGCGGAAGTGTACCTGTCCAACGACTTCAAGCGCATGACGCCGCGCAAGCCGAAATTTGCGGGCAAAATGCGCTTGAACGGCTCGGCGCTGGAACTGAAATTCACGCAGGACGGCGAACCGGCGCAGGAAATCCTCGCAATTATGGAAGCATTGGCGCGACGTCGCCGCTATTTCCGCCTGAAAGACGGCTCGTTCCTTGATTTGTCCGCGATGGACGAGTGGCTGCCGCTGGCGGATTCCATCTTCGAGGCGGCGCAGGCGGAGGGCGCGGAGTCGGTCGCGATGGGGGACGACACCATCCGTCTGCAGGCGTACCGCGCGTGCTATCTGCAAAGCCTGCTGGAGAGCCTTGGACTGCCCATTGAGGTGGATGAAAAGACGCAGGCAACCGTTCGCCTGCTGACCGACCCCGGCAAGGTGCAGGACGTGAAGCTGCCCGACGGCTTAAGCCTGCGCCCGTATCAGGAACGCGGCTTCCAGTGGCTGCTGGCGCTTGACCGGCTGCACATGGGCGGTGTGCTGGCGGACGACATGGGCTTGGGCAAAACCGTGCAGGTGATTGCGCTGCTGATGGCGACGCGGCAGGAAGGGCAGGTTAGCCTTGTTGTCGCGCCGACGACGCTGACGTATAACTGGCTGAGCGAACTTGGCCGCTTTGCGCCGGATTTGTCGGTGATGGTGCTGGGCGGTTCGGCGGCACAGCGCGCCAGCCAGATTCGCCACGTCAAGGAAGCGCACGACGTGGATGTGCTGATTACGTCCTACCCGCTGATTCGGCAGGACATCGAACAACTGACGACGATTGAGTTCCGCTTCGCTATCTTAGACGAAGCGCAGCACATCAAAAACGCGGGCAGCAAGGGCGCGCAGGCGGTTCGCCAATTGCAGGCGCAGACGCGCTTTGCCCTGACTGGTACGCCGCTGGAAAACGGCGTGGGCGAACTGTGGAGTATCTTCAACTTCGTCCTGCCGGGGTATCTGCTCAGCTACAGCGCTTTCCTGCGCCGCTATCAGGATGGAACGGACGCGGAGGATCTGCGCCGGCGCATCAGCCCGTTCCTCATGCGCCGCCTGAAGAAGGAAGTGCTGACCGAACTGCCGGACAAGATCGAATCCGTGTTCACGGCGCAGATGAGCCCGGAACAGGCGAAGGTATACGAGGCGACGATGATGCGGCTGCGTCAGCGCGTGGACTCCATCGTCAAGGAAAAGGGCTTCGAGCGTGGGCGCACGGAGGTGCTTGCGGCGATTACCCAGCTGCGCGAAATCTGCTGTCATCCGTCGCTGGTTTTGGACGATTATACGGGCACATCCGGCAAGCTGGATATGCTGCTGGATATGCTGCCGGAAGCGATTGCGAAGGGGCGGCGTGTGCTGCTGTTCAGCGCGTTCACCTCGATGCTGAAAATCCTTCGCCGCGAGCTGGATGATGCGGGTTATGAAACGATGTACCTGGATGGCGACACGCCCGCACAGCGCCGCGTAGAGATGGCGGAGCAGTTCAACGCGGGTCAGGGGCAGATTTTCCTGATTTCGCTGAAGGCGGGCGGTACGGGTCTGAACCTGACGGGCGCGGACATGGTGATTCACTACGACCCATGGTGGAATCCGGCGGCGGAAGATCAGGCAACCGACCGCGCATACCGCATCGGGCAGACGCGCAAGGTGGAGGTGATTCGTCTGGTAACACATGCTTCGATTGAGGAGCAGGTGGTTGCGCTGGGGCAGCGGAAGAAAGCGCTGTTTGACCAGCTGATTAAGCCGGGGGAATCCATGGTGGGCGGACTTTCGCCGCAGGAGATTATGTCCTTGTTCCAGTGAGGGAAAAGGGCAAAAAGCCTCAAAAGGGTACAGCATGGGAAAAGAGCTCAAGCCGGGCAGCCGAAAAAGGGTCAAGGGACAATGTCCCTTGCAGGGTCAAGGGACAGCGTCCCTTGTGGGGTTTGGGGCAACGCCCCAATTGTTTCACGGGCGACCAGTATGCCCAACGCGCTCAACAAAGGCGCAGGCAGCGAAGCGTCCCTGCCAGTAACTTTGCGCTCCCGCAGGAGCGCCTCCAAGCTGCTCTTTTGACCAACTCAATATTGTCGCGCTAAATGGGCGCGACCGACCAGCATGGGAGAAGGTTTTCTCTCGATGCTGGTCTTTTTCATTGCAGGGGAAAAACGGAGAGCGTATCCTACCGCAATAGAAAAGCCCCGGCAGCCGCTGGACAATCGTCCTTGTGTGCTGCCGGGGTTGTTATGCAGTTGGAAAATGTGTTACGCCTGCTCGAACTGCGAGTTGTACAGCTCGGCGTAGAAGCCGCCTTTTTGCAGCAGATCCTCGTGCGTGCCGGATTCGATGATGTCGCCGTGGCGCATGACCAGAATCTTGTCCGCATTCTTGATGGTGGAGAGGCGGTGCGCAATGACGAACGACGTACGCCCCTTCGTCAGCGTGTCCATTGCCTGCTGAATCAGCATTTCTGTGCGTGTATCGACGGAGGACGTCGCTTCGTCGAGAATCAGCATCGGCGCGTTTTCAATCATCGCGCGGGCGATCGTCATCAGCTGCTTCTGTCCGGCGGAGAGGTTCAGTTTGTCGGACAGCAGGGTATCGTAACCCTCCGGCAGGGTGTGGATGAGGTGGTACAGCCCCGTTGCGCGGGTCACTTGGTCAAGCTGCTCGTCCGTGATGCCCTCCTTGCCGTAGCAGAGGTTGTCGCGGATGCTGCCCTCGAAGAGCCAAGTGTCCTGCAAGACCATGCCGAAGAGGTCGTGCACATGCTCGCGCGTCATCTGCGACAGCGGCACGCCGTCAATGCGAATTTCGCCGCCGCCCAACGGATAGAACTTCATCAGCAGATTGACCATCGTGGTTTTGCCCGCGCCAGTCGGGCCGACGATGGCGACCTTCTGACCCGGCTGCACATGCTCGGAGAAGTCGTGAATGATGATTTTATCCGGCGTGTAGCCGAAGCGGACGTGGTCGAACGCCACTTCGCCGCGGACGGTTTTCGTCTGCGCGGGCAGGTGGGATTCGTCGGGCATTTCCTTCGCTTCGAGGAACTCAAAGACACGCTCTGCCGCCGCCGCTGCGGACTGCAGGTTCGTCGCCGCCTGTGCTAACTGGCTCAGGGGCGAGGTGAACAGGCGGACGTACATCATGAACGCGACAATCACGCCGAAGGAAATCGTGCCGTTCATCGCCAGCACTGCGCCGACGACGCATACCGCCACATACGCGAAATTGCCGATGAAGCCCATCAGCGGCATCATCAGGCCAGACATGAACTGGCTCTTCCAGTCCGTCTCCTGCATTTTGCTGTTGATGCGGTCGAACGCCTGCTGTTCGCGCTGCTCTGCGCCGAAGAGGCGGACGACATTGTGCCCTGTGTAGATTTCTTCAATATGGCCGTTCAGGTCGCCCAGCCACCGCTGGCGCGCGACGAAGTACTTCTGCGAGCGGCTCATGATGCCCCGCATCAGCCCGAAGCCCAGCATCGACGATACAATCGCCGTCAGTGCCATGACCCAGTTCGTCGAGAGCATCATGACGACGCTGCCGATGAACATCGTCACGGCGGAGACAAGGCTCGTCAGGCTGTTCTGCAGCGTCTGCCCAATGGTGTCCACATCGTTGGTGACGCGGGAGAGCACATCGCCGGTGGAGGTGGACTGGAAGTAGCTGACCGGCAGGCGGTTGATTTTGTGGGATATGCCGTCGCGCAAGCCCCGGTTGACCTTCTGCGTGACGACGGTCATCACCAGCCCCGTCATGAAACTCAGCAGCGCGCCGACGATGTAGAGAATTATCAGCGTGATGCAGATTTTCTGGATGGCGGGCATGTCAATCTCGCCGCGCAGCCCGGCGGTAATCAGGTTGGTGATTTCGCTGATTTTGTTCGGGCCGATCAGGCGGATAATGACGCCCGCCAAGTCGCCCAGAATCGCGATGCAAATGACCGGATAGAAGGGCTTGCAGTGGCGGACGAGCTTCCCCAGTGAACCGCGGAAGTCCTTCGCCTTTTCGCCCGGTACGCCCGGCCCGCGCATTCCGGGATGACCGCCCGGACGGCGTTTCGTTTCACTCATGACGCAAGTTCCTCCTTCGACAGCTGAGAATACGCGATTTCCTGATAGACCTTGCAGCTTTCCATCAGCTCGCGGTGCGTGCCCTTGCCGACAATCGCGCCGTCCTCAATGACGAGGATGCAGTCCGCGTCGCGAATCGTGCCGATGCGCTGTGCGACGATGATGTTCGTCGTGCCGCTGGTCTGCTCGCGGAGCGCCTGACGCAATGCATGGTCGGTCTTGTAGTCCAGCGCGGAGAAGGAGTCGTCAAAGACGAGGATTTCCGGGTCGCGCGCCACTGCGCGGGCAATGGACAAACGCTGCTTCTGCCCGCCGGAGAAGTTCGAGCCGCCCTGCGCGACTGTGCCGGAATACCCGACCTCCGGGGATTCGACAAATTCCGCCGCCTGCGCGACAGCAACCGCCTTGCGGATGGCAGCGCCCGACGCATTGTCCTCGCCGTAGCCGACGTTGCTGCTGACCGTGCCGGAGAACAGGAACGCCTTCTGCGGCACAAAGCCGATCTTGCTGCGCAGGGCATCCTGCGTGTAGTCACGCACGTCCACGCCGTCTACCAGCACCTGCCCGCTTGTTGCATCGTACAGGCGCGGAATCAGGTTGATGATGCTGCTCTTGCCGCAGCCCGTCGCGCCGATGAGGGCAACCGTCTGTCCGTGATGTGCGGTGAAGGAGATGTGGTGGATGGTGTCGCCGTCGGCATCGGGATAGCGGAAGGAGACGTCGCGGAACTCGATTTCGCCCTTCATTCCGGGCTTGCCCTGCGTTTCCTTGCCGTCCACAATGCGCGCCTTCGTGTCCAGCACCTCATTGACGCGGCTCGCGGAAACGGTCACGCGTGGCAGCATGACGAAAATCATCACCAGCATCAGGAACGCCATGATGACCTGCATCGCGTACTGCATAAAGACCACCATGTCCGAGAACAACCCAATGCGTTCCATCATCGCGGCGGGCGACGTGACCGCAATTGCGCTGATGAGCGCCGCACCGATCCAGTAAATGCCCAGCGTCAAGCCGTTCATCGCCAGATTCATGCCCGGATTCATGACGGACATGGCGATGTTCGCCTGCTGGCTGTTGCGGGTCATTTCCTCGTTTGCCTTGGCGAATTTGCCCTCCTGATAGTTTTCCGCGTTGTAGGCGCGGACGACCTGCAAGCCCGTCAGGTTCTCACGCGTGATGCGGTTTAGGTTGTCCGTCAGCGCCTGCATCTTCTTCATGCGCGGCACGGCGTAGAGCATGATGAACACCAGCAGTACGCACACGAACGCAATCACGCCGCCTGTCAGCAGCGACCATTCCCAGCTCTTCGTGCTAATTTTGCCCACGGCAATGAATGCCATAATCGGCGCTTTAATCAGCGACTGCATCCCGAAGGAGAAAAACATTTGCAGCTGTGAAATGTCGTTGGTCGTGCGGGTAATCAGGCTGGCTGTGGAGAAACGGTTGATTTCCTCGTTTGAGAAGCCGACCACCTTGCGGTACATTTTGCCGCGCAGCCGTGCGGAGAAGCGTGATGCAATCTGTGCGGTAAAGAATGTTGTGCAGACCGTCAGCAGCATTGACCCCAGCGCGCACAGCAGCATCTTGCCCCCTGCGAGCAGGATATCGCTCATCTGGCTGCCTTCCGTCTGCACCAGCCGGGTGATTTCCGACATATAATCAGGCAAGGCTAAGTCAAGCTGCACCTGCCCCACAATCAGCACTACACAGGCGGCGACGAGCAGCCACTCTTTCCACCTGAGGTGTTTCAAAATCCGTAGCATGGGTTTCAATCCCTCCTTTTCTGTTTGCGTCCGCCATCATACCATAGAAAGATGGATTCAGAATGAACTGGCAGAACATTTTTCAAGATTTTTGGTACTTCGCAGGGAAACTGCGCCTTGATGCGTTTATTTAGGTAGGGAAATACCTCCAAAGGAGTTGAGAGCGATGAAGAAACGGTGGATTCTGCTGATTTTGCCCTTGATGATGATGGTAATGCCTGTTGCCACCGCGAACGGCTGGGGCTTGCCCGAGGCCTTGGTGCCGCTTGTGTCGAACACGAATGATTATGACGACTATTATCATTTGGCGGATGATTATGCGCGGAAGGAGAATAGCGCGCGCATCATCATGCAGAGCCGCTATCACAATCAGCTGATTGCGGCGGAAAAGGGCGCAGACGGTTGGGAGGGCGTGATTTATTCGACGACCGCCGTTTATCAGCCGTCGGAGCAGAGCACATCCGGGAAGCCGAAGCTCGCGCGCATCAATAACGGCTTTGAGTTGGCGTATCCGAAGGTGAAAGAACTGTATCGCTTTGAGCGCATCAACAATGACCGGGGCGAAACAGCGTATACGCTGACGTATGCGAAGATGGGCGGCGTGGAGGTGGAGCGGCAGGAATCCTACCGCTATCTGGTAACGCAGGGCGAAGACAGCGCAATGTGGGTGACGGAAGTCACGCTGGAAAACTTCAACATCCACAATATGCCCCGCCGCGGCGTGGGCGACGTGCGGCGGATGCGCGATGTATACAGCAGCATGGCGCTGTACGAGAATTACGACGCTGTGGGCTGGATTGGCGCGCAGAATGTTCCGGGGAAGAAAAGCGGCAAGCAGTCGTACCCGGTCTATGCCGCGCCGAGTACGGAGGCGTCCCGCGCGGCGAAGGGGAAAGCGTCGTTCAGCACGGGGGATGAGTATCGCCTGTATTGCACCGAAGGAGACTGGTCGCTGATTGAATACCGCGTCAGCCTGCGGACAAGCCGCTTTGGCTGGGTAAAGATTGGTCAGCCGACCCAGAGCCAGCGCCTGCATATCCCGATGCTGACGGCGTATGACACCTACCTGACCGACGATCCGCACGTCAGCGAGTACCATCAGGCGGAACTGCCCGCCGGGACGAAGCTGACGATGTGGTATCTGCTGGGCGTGAGCGACGACTGGGCATATGCCTACGTAGAAGCGACGGTGGACGGCAAGCCGATGTGCGGGTTTGTGCCGCGGCGCGACGTGGTGATTGACGATGTGGAACAGCCGGACGAAGCGGCGAAATATGTCGGAAGCTGGTATCTGTATTCCGGTAGCGAAATCGGCTATTTCTATCTCCGGCTGGATGCGGACGGACGCTTCTACTGCTCGGATGACGACGGCGCACAGCCCTACGGCGGAACGTGGTGCGTGGTGCGGAATCCGATGGCTGGGGAGGACAACCTCTGGATTTCGACAGAAAGCATCCTGGCGCTGAATTACAGCGACAGCATGACAATGCGCGTCGGCGTGGACTATATCGTGTCCACAACGGAGGAGGATGGCGAAGGGTTGACCCTGCCGCTGGTGAATCTCGCCTACGGGGAGGGCGGATGCACCTACGTCCCTTATGGCGCGGTGGACAGATACGGCAATTGGGTGGCAACGGCGGACGGAAGCGTGCGCCAAATGACGCTGCCGATTCAATAATGCAAAGGAGCTGCGAACGATGAAGAAACTGCGGATACTGCTGATTTTGTGCTTGACGCTGGCTGTGACACTGCCCGCCGCATCTGCAAACAGCTGGAATCTGAACGGGCAATTGCTGGCGATGGTGGAGCAGACACATGACTACGACGAGTATACCGGCTTGGTGAGCGATTACAACAGAAAAGCCGCCACGACCCACACGATTCTGACCAGTCGCTATCACAATCAGCTGGTCGCGGTGGATGAGGTGAAAGACGGCTGGAAGGACGCTATTTTCTCGACGACCGCGGTTTATCAGCCGTCGGAATTGGACGAGACGGGTTATCCCAAAATCACACGCACGAAGAACGGCTTTGAATTGGCGTACCCGGATATTGACGAAAGGTACTATTTTGAGCTGCAGCACAACAATGAGGGAGGCGCCGTTTACACGCTGACGGAAGCGCAGATGGGCGGCGTGACGGTAGAGCGGCAGGCAGAATATTTTTATCTGGTGACGCTGGGCGATGACAATGCCGTGTGGGCGGTGGAGGTCACGCTGGAGAACTTCAACATCCACAACATGCCGAAACGCGGGCCGGATGACGTGCGCCGATTTAACGAGGCGAACGAAGGGCTGCAATACTTTGCCTGTTTGTATCCGGAGGTGGTTTCAGGCCAGAAGAGCGGCAAGAAGTCCTATGCCGTGTATTCCGCGCCGGACACGTCCTCTTACCGCGCGGCGAAGGGGAAAGCATCCGTCAGCACGGGCGACGATTATAAGCTGTACCTCACCGTGGGCGACTGGTCGCTGATTGAGTACCGCGTCAGCCTGCGGACGAGCCGATTCGGCTGGGCGCAGTTGGGCAATCATGGCGACGAGACGACGGACGAAATCGTGCGCGTGCCGATGCTGACAGCGTTTGACACCTATCTGACCGACGACCCGAACGTCAGCGAATACCATCAGGCGGAGCTGCCTGCCGGGACGAAGCTGACGGCATTGAGCCATCCGAGCGGCTGGGCGTATATCTACGTTGAAGCGACGGTAGACGGCAAAATCACCCGTGGCTTCGTGCCGCAGCGTGACGTGGTGTTTGATGACGTGGAACTGCCGGACGAGGAGGCAAAAATCGTCGGCAGCTGGCAGTTTGACGGCGGCAGCGAAATCTGGTACTGGTATCTCCGTTTGGACGCGGATGGGCGATTCTACACCTCGGACATAGCAGGCGCACAGCCTTATCACGGCACATGGAGCGTCGTGCAGACGCTGGAGGACAGCAATCTTTACTGGAGCGGCAAGGCGCGCGTTCCGACAATCGTCCTGCGCTGCACCGACGGCATGACCTACCGCTACGGAATGGCGTTTGACGACGAAGTAGAAATTGCAGACGGGGTATTCTGCAAATCATTGTCATTCCTAAACAGCGAAGGCGGTGGCGGATTCAGCCCGTATGGGACATACGATGAGTATGGCAATCTCGATGTGGACGAAAATGGAAATCTGAACGTCAAACAGCTGGACATCACGGACGAGAAATTCCCCTATTCTTATTGGTATAGGGGGCAAGAAGAGGGGAACGGATGAGAGAATTTCAAAAAAAGCGTCAAAAAAGTGTCAAAAGTGATGGAAATCCTGCGCAACCTCTTGCAAAATGGCGGCAAATTGGGTAGAATATGAGGTGGGAAATGATACTCTTTCCAGATTCGCCTGTGCCAGCTGCTTGCGTCTTTTCCCCTCTGGCGTCCGGTCGTTCCACTTAGCGTAGCGCTGCTACGCTGCGTTGCACTCCCGTTAGCCAGAGTGAAAAATTCGCGGCGCATCTTGGCACATTCTTATCTGGAAATAGTATAACCCCGTTTGAACGACTAAAGGAGGTATATTCCAATGGCAGTGAAAGTTGCTATCAATGGCTTTGGCCGTATTGGCCGTCTGGCGTTCCGTCAGATGTTCGGCGCTGAGGGCTACGAGGTGGTCGCGATTAACGACCTGACCTCCCCCGCGATGCTGGCTCACCTGCTCAAGTATGACACCGCTCAGGGTTCCTACTGCGGCAAGATCGGTGAAAACCTGCACACCGTGGAAGCGACCGAAGATTCCATCATCGTGGACGGCAAGGAAATCAAGATCTATGCCGAAAAGAACGCGGCGGATGCTCCGTGGGGCAAGCTGGGCGTGGACGTCGTGCTGGAGTGCACCGGCTTCTACTGCTCCAAGGAAAAGTCCATGGCGCACATCGCGGCTGGCGCGAAGAAGGTCGTCATCTCTGCCCCCGCTGGCAATGACCTGAAGACCATCGTCTACAACGTCAACAACGACACCCTGACCGCGGAAGACCAGATCATCTCTGCTGCTTCCTGCACCACCAACTGCCTCGCGCCCATGGCGAAGGCTCTGAACGACAAGTATCCGATCGTGTCCGGCATCATGACCACCGTTCATGCGTACACCGGCGACCAGATGATTCTGGACGGCCCGCATCGCAAGGGCGACCTGCGTCGTGCCCGCGCTGGCGCGCAGAACATCGTTCCGAACTCCACCGGCGCTGCGAAGGCGATCGGCCTGGTTATCCCGGAACTGAACAAGAAGCTGATCGGCTCCGCGCAGCGCGTCCCGGTCTGCACCGGCTCCACCACCATTCTGGTGGCTGTCGTCAAGGGCAGCGACGTGACCGTTGACTCCGTGAACGCCGCCATGAAGGCGCAGTCCTCCGAGTCCTTCGGCTACAACACCGAGCCGATCGTGTCTTCCGACGTCATCGGCATGCGCTATGGCTCCCTGTTCGACGCTACCCAGACCATGGTCGCGAAGATCGACGACGACACCTATCAGGTGCAGGTCGTGTCTTGGTACGACAACGAGAACTCCTACACCTCTCAGATGGTTCGCACCATCAAGTACTTCGCGGAATTGAAGTAATTGAAGGCGTAAGCGTTCCCAAAAACGAAAGTTTCCTGCTCTCTGCTGGCAACGACGGGGGGCAGGTTTTTTTGTACCGCCCAATCGTCTCCGCAGACGCGACGGGAGCTGCAAGGCCTCGTTGACTTTCATACTATTTCCAGATTCACCTGAGCCATCTGTTCGCGCCTTTTCCTATCTTTATCCGGAAATAGTATGATACCGCACGGTGCAGATTCCCATGCCCCCTTATTTTGCAGAAGAAGATACCGAGACAACCCTTGATTTCTGCTTGCCACCTATAAATTACAGAATACAAAATATATTATTGTCACCACACCGGCGCAATTTATCTCGCTGTCGGCAATGGCGTTCGCACTGTCTGCGGCTTGCAAAAAACTTGACTTTCAATTGACTCATCTGCCGTATTTGCAACTGAATTCGACGCAAAATTCATTTTCCGACAAACCAACCCCTTGGCGCGGCGAAGTCTGCATCTGGCGGTACTGTTTACAAACGAAAGAATATGGAATATAATTATTTTAATCCTGCTTCGAGCGGGAAATAAGGAAAAGAGGTGCCCATCATGAAGAAGCTCCTGTCCCTTCTGTTGGCGCTGACCATGATTCTCCCCCTGGTGGGCTGCGTGGCGTTCGCAGAGAATGCGGACCCCATCATGATTACCGTCATCGCGACCAGCGACGTGCACGGCAAAGTGCTGCCCATCAACTACGCCACTGGCGAGCCTTCCCCGAACGTGGGTCTGTCCATGATCGCTTCCATGATCGAGCAGGTTCGTGCTACGGAAGAGAACGTCATTCTGGTGGATGGCGGCGATACCGTGCAGGGCTCTGCCATGACCTATTACTACTCCTACTTCGCTCCTGAAAAGGACGATCCCATGATGAAGGCGCTGCGCCTGATGGACTACGACATGTGGTGCTTGGGCAATCACGAGTTCAACAACGATCTGCCGATTCTCAAGCGTCAGATTGAGTATGTGATGAGCCCCGACAACGGCGAGGAGCATTCCGTGCCCATGTCCGCCGCCAACTTTGTGGCGAAGGGCACCGAGTGGGATTCCTGGATGGGCGTCCCTTACATCGTCAAGGAATTTGAGGGCGTGAAGGTTGGCGTCATCGGCATGGATACGCCCAACATCCCCGCTTGGGAGGTTGAGTCCCACTACGAGGGCATCGACTTCCGCAATCTGGTCCCCACGGTTGAGCACTTCGTGCCGATCCTGCGCGAGCAGGAGGGTTGCGACGTGGTGGTTGTCGTGGCGCACTCCGGCGTGGAAGACGCTGTCTCTACCGATGGCAACAACCCCGCGGACTACGAAAACCAGGTTCGCGCAATGATTAACCTGACCACCGGGATTGACGCGGTTGTGTATGGTCACTTCCATAACACCGACTACCGTGAAGACATCCTCAATGCCGAGGGCAAGGTTGTGCCCGTGCTGGCAGGTGGCGGCGGTGAAGGTCTGGGCTTCATGAAGCTCGCCTACGACCCGGCGACCAAGACCGTGACCCCTGTGACGGCTGAAAACGGCTACCGCTTCCTGGCGGATCAGGAAGGCCTGGTGGAAAATCAGAAGGTTGCCACGGCGCTGGCTCCCTACAACGAGGAACTGCAGGCTTATCTGGATCAGCCTCTGGGCACTGCTACCGGCGCTTTCTCCAATGAGAACATCTCCCTGCAGCCCACCGCGCTGATGGATCTGCTGAACAAGGCACAGCTGTCTGCGGTTCCTGCGCAGCTGTCCATCTGCGCGCCTCTGACCAGCGGCGCCGAGGTTCGCGACCTGATTCCTGCGGGCGACGTTCCGATGCGTTTGCTGTATCAGCTGTACGTGTTTGAAAACTGGCTCTACCGCGTGAACATGACCGGCGAACAGCTGCGGCTGTGGCTGGAGCATGCTACCACCAACTACACCAGTGCGTCGAACCCCGATTACCTTGGCGGTGGCTACTACACCGATGAAATCTACGGTTTGTACTACGAAATCCACTACTATGCGCCTGAAGGAAAGCGCATCCAGAACATGCAGTATCAGGGTCAGCCCGTGGCGCCTGATCAGGTGTTCTCCGTGGTGATGAACAACTACCGCTTCACCGGCGGCGCCGGCTTCATGCAGGCGGCTGGTCTGACTCCTGAGGATTACAGCCTCACGGATATGTACACTGGCGATACGCTGGGCAACGATAACGGTCAGGTGCGTAACATTCTGGCGCAGTACATCCGCGACCAGAAGGAAATCACCCCCACCGTGGAAAGCACTTGGCAGTTCTTCAGAACCAAGGAAGACGCGATCGCTGCCGGCGCGAAGGTTGTGGAATAATACGCTTTCCAAATGCACCTGCGCCAGCTGCTTGCGCCTTTTCCCTTCTGACTTTCGGTCGTTCTACTGAGCGTAGTGCTGCTGCGCCGCGTTTCACGCCCGTTCGCCAGAATAAAAAATTCGCTTCACATCTTGGCGCATTCTTATTTGGAAATAGTATTACGCTCCCGGATTTTCGTGATGAATCAAAAAACCGCGCCCTACTCTGGAACATCTCCGGAGCAGGGCGCTTTTCTATGCAATTATCCAGTTGTGCTCTTTCTAAATTCATCCGTGCCATCTGTCCGTGCTTTTCCATTCTGGCGCGTTCTCATGATGGAAATAGTATCACCGCACGATGTAACGTTCCCGGCTTTCCGTGAGGAAACGTTATTTCTCCCATTCCACCCCGTTCCCCCGCAGCCCCTGCACAAATTCCTCCGGCAGCGGCGCGGTGAACGTCATCCTTTCCCCCGTCCTTGGGTGCGTGAAGGACAGCGTGTACGCGTGGAGCATCAGCCGGGGAACTTTTACGCCCTTCCCTGAGCCGTAAATCGGGTCGCCGCAGACCGGATGCCCGATGGACTTCATGTGCACGCGGATTTGGTGCGTCCGCCCGGTCAGAATGTGGACGTCCAGCAGCGTCACGTTCCGCCCGCGCGCAAGCACCGTCCAGTCCGTAATCGACGGGCGGCCTTCGGGGTCAATCGCCATTTTCTTGCGGTCTTTCTTGCTCCGCGCGATGGGCTGGTCGATGCGCCCGCTGTCCTCCCGCAGATTCCCTTCAACCAGCGCGCGGTAGTGCTTCTCCATCTGCCGCTCCTGCAACTGGCGGCTGAGGGCGAGTTGGCTCTGGTCGTTCTTCGCCACGAGCAGCAGACCACTGGTGTCCTTGTCCAGCCGGTGGACGATGCCGGGGCGCAGTTCGCCGCCGATGCCGCTCAAGTGGTCAAGGTGGTGCAGGAGCGCGTTGACGAGCGTGCCGTCCTCGTTGCCGGCGGCGGGGTGAACGACCATGCCGCAGGGCTTCAGGACGACGGCGAGGTCGTCATCCTGATAGAGAATTGTGAGCGGGATTTCCTGCGCGGCGGGCACGGCGGGCTTCGGCGCGGGAATTGTCAGGATAACAATCTGACCCTGTTTTGCCTTTGCGCCGGATTTCGTCTCGACTTTCCCGTCCACCGTGACGTTTCCGTCCGCCATCAGCGCCGCCACCCGCGAGCGAGTCAGCCCGGCGGCTTCGGACAGGGCAACATCCAGCCGACGGCCGTCGCCGGGGATGGAGATAGTGCGCGATTCGAGTGCGTCAGGCATCATTTGCGTCATGATTGATTTTCCTCCAATCTTCCGTGCGGAACACGATGCAGTACGCCATCAGCACCGTGCCGACGACGAGCGCAGCGTCCGCAATATTGAACACTGCGAAGGGGAACAGGGTGATATCCAGCATATCGACGACATAGCCCAGCGCCAAGCGGTCGTAGGCGTTGCCAAGCGCGCCGCCGATCATCAGCGCCGCCGCGGTTCTGCTCCATCCGCTGAGCTGATAGCGGCGGAGGACGAGCCATCCGGCGATAACCGCGGTGACGGACACCACGCCCAGCATCCACGACTGTCCGCTGAACAGGCTGAACGCCATGCCCGTATTTTCAACATAAATCCAACGAAGAATGCCGGGGATGAGGGTGCGCTCATCCGGCAGCGCGACGGCGAGGGCTTTGGTGAAGCGGTCAAGCGCGAGGGTCAGGAGGATGAGCAGGAGAGGCAGCAGCCTTTGGGAAACGGGTTTGCGCATGGTGATGATAGCCCTTTCTGGTGATGATGATTTGGGAAGCGGCGGAATCAGGTCGCGCCCATTGACGCGACAATGTGGAAATGGCGGATAGAGCAGCTTGGGGCGCTTCTGCGGAAGCGCGAAGTTACGGGCGGGGACGCTTTAGCTGCCGCTGCCCTTGCCTTCCACGAGGTTCAGCAGCTGGGTCAGGAAATCCCCGATAATCGGCAGATTCCTTTGCACCAGTCCTTGCAGCAGCCACACCACCAGCGCACCCAGAAGCGTAAACCCAACCGCTGTCCCTAATCCTCTTGCAATTCCGCCTACAAACTGCATCAGAAGACGCTTCTTCCAGTTCTTCTCATATGCAACAAATTCACTGAGCCGCAGCTGCTCCATCCGCAGCAATTGCTCCTCCATCTTGTTCGCCATCCAGACCGCCCATTCCTTCATTCTCGCACCTCTTTTTTGCGGTTTTCATTTTCTGATAGAATCGCATGATCATGCAGGGGATTTCGCCTCTGCGGAGGTGACAAAGGGGCTTTCTGCTTGCTCCCTTCGGCACTTTAAGCCATAGTGGTGATAATCAGAAGTTTTTGATAGGGGGTGGCTTAAGGCAACACCACACAATTCGGCGGCGCGTCTGACGATGTCTTTTCCGCCATCTGCGGCATGCAAATTCCTCGATTTACCTCCAGTAAACCTTCGAAATTTGCATTTGCATCTGACGAAAAATCCATTCGCCAGCCGACCACCTCATTTGTGCGGTGTTACCTTAATTTTGTTCGGAAAAGTATCTGATTTCCCTGCAAAGCAGAGCTGCCCTTTGTTTTTGCTGGTCAGCATTCCCCCGAATGGGGCAAACGATGCAAAGACCAGAAAAAAGGTGGACAAAAAACAAAAAAACACGCGAAAAACGCTTGACATAGCCTATTAGTTATGCTAAACTAACGCTTGCGAATCGCCGGATTAGTTGGAATAAACTATCCGCAAAAGGACTGACACAAGGAGGTCATGGAACATGATGCCGTTGGGCATGGTGGAAATTGGCGAGTCTGGCGTGATTGGCAAAATCACCGGACAGGATGAGGTGCGTCAGCATCTGGCGGAGCTGGGCTTCGTGATGGGCGAAAGAGTGACGGTCGTCAGCAAAATGGGCGGCAATCTGATTTGCGCTGTCAAGGATAGCCGTGTTGCGTTGAGCCAATCCATGGCTATGCGTGTGCTGGTGAACTGAGGAAAAGGAGGCAGAAGGCATGAAAACCCTGAAGGATGTCAAGGTCGGGGAAACCGCGGTGGTTGTCCGCCTGCATGGTGAAGGTGCCGTCAAGCGCCGCATCATGGACATGGGACTGACCCGCGGGACGGAAGTCCATGTGCGCAAGGTTGCGCCGCTGGGCGATCCGATGGAGCTGACCGTGCGCGGCTATGAGCTGAGCGTGCGCAAGGCGGATGCGGAAATGATCGAGGTTCAGTAATTCTGTTTCCCTTACGATAAAACCTGATTTCGCGTCGTTCCAAGCCTTGCACGCGCATACAGTATGGAAGCGCGCTCAACGCAATCGCGAAAAAGGGTCAAGGGGCAATGCCCCTTGCAGAGTCAAGGGACAGAGTCCCTTGCGGAGTCCAGAGGCGGAGCCTCTGGTGGGGTTAGTTAAGACAAATTCGCATAAGGAGGCGCCGAAAATGGCGATTACGATTGCGCTCGCAGGCAACCCGAACTGCGGCAAAACGACCATGTTCAACGCGCTGACGGGTTCTCGTCAGTTCGTCGGCAACTGGCCGGGTGTTACGGTTGAAAAGAAGGAAGGCAAGCTCAAGGGCAATGACGATGTGGTCATTCAGGACTTGCCCGGCATTTACTCCCTGTCTCCCTACACGCTGGAGGAAGTCGTCGCCCGTAACTACCTGGTGAACGACAAGCCTGATGCCATCCTGAATATTGTGGACTCCACCTCCATCGAACGCAACCTTTACCTGACCACGCAGCTGCTCGAACTCGGCACGCCGATGGTCATCGCGATGAACATGATCGATGTGTCCCGCAAAAACGGCGACAAGATCGACATGAAGAAGCTGAGCGCAGCGCTGGGTGTGGAAATCGTCGAGACTTCCGCGCTGAAGGGCGAAGGCAGCGTGAAGGCGGCTGAAAAGGCTGCCGCTGCTGCCAAGAACCGCACGACGGGCGAACATCCGCACGTATTCACCGGCTCGGTGGAACACGCGCTGGCGCATATTGAAGACCTCATCGGCGGCAAGGTTGAACCGCGCTTCCTGCGCTGGTACGCCGTGAAGCTGTTCGAGCGCGACGAGAAGGTTGTTGCGGAACTGAAGCTGTCCGAAGATGTCAAGAAGGGCATTGAGGAAGCTGTCTCCTCCTGCGAAAAGGAAATGGATGACGACGCCGAGTCCATCATCACCAATCAGCGTTACGCCTACATCAACACCTTGATGCAGAACGCGGTGAAGAAGGGCAAGGCAAAGGGCAGCCTGAGCGTTTCGGACAAGATTGACCGCGTGGTGACCAACCGCGTGCTGGCGCTGCCGATTTTCGCGCTTATCATGTTCCTTGTGTATTACATTTCCGTGACGACAATTGGTGGCCTGCTGACGGACTGGACGAATGATGTGTTCGTTGCGGAAATCGTGCAGGGCAACCTTCAGACGTGGCTGGACGGCGTTGGCTGCGCGGGCTGGCTGAGCGGTCTGATTGTTGATGGTATCGTCGGCGGCTGCGGCGCGGTGCTGGGCTTCGTGCCGCAGATGCTGGTGCTGTTCCTCCTGCTGGCTATCCTTGAAGACGTCGGCTACATGGCTCGTATCGCCTTCATCATGGACCGTATCTTCCGCAAGTTCGGCCTGTCTGGCAAGAGCTTCATCCCGATGCTGATTGGTTCTGGCTGCGGCGTTCCCGGTATCATGGCTTCTCGTACCATCGAGAGCGACCGTGACCGCAAGATGACCATCATGACCACGACCTTCATCCCCTGCGGCGCGAAGATGCCGATTATCGGTCTGATTGCCGCGGCGGTCTTCGGCGGCAGCGCGTGGATTGCGACGTCCGCATACTTCATCGGCGTGGCGGCGATTGTTATCTCCGGCATCATGCTGAAGAAGACGAAGATGTTCGCGGGCGACCCGGCTCCCTTCGTCATGGAGCTGCCGGCGTATCACTTCCCGTCTGGTCGCAACGTGTTCCACAGCGTGTGGGAGCGCGGCTGGAGCTTCATCAAGCGCGCTGGCACGGTCATCCTCCTGTCCTCTATTGTGATTTGGTTTGCGAAGACCTACGGCTGGGCGCCCGCGGCGGACGTGCAGCTTGAAGCGCAGCAGACCTACCAGACGGAACTGGCTGATTACAACGCGAAGGCGGAAGCTGGAACGCTGGAAGAAGACGAGGAAGAACCGCAACTTGCGCCCGAAATGGATCGCGCGGCTGGCTCTTGGGGCGCTGTGGCGGATATGGACAACTCCATCCTTGGCAAGATCGGCAACCCGGTCAGCGTGGTGTTCAAGCCGCTGGGCTTCGGCAATATGCCGTCTACGGTCGCTACGGTCATGGGTCTGGTTGCGAAGGAAGAAGTCGTTGGCGTTCTGGGCGTGCTGTATGGCGCGGATGACGCGGCGGACGTTGTTGACGACGAGGACATGACCGAGGAAGAGAAGGCGGAAGCCCTCAGCCCGATTGCGACGGCGTTCAACGAGTCCTCCAACGGTCACGGCCGTCTGGCGGCGTATGCCTTCATGATTTTCAACCTCCTGTGCGCTCCCTGCTTCGCGGCCATCGGCGCGATGAAGCGTGAGTTCAACAATGCCAAGTGGACGCTGGCTGCGGTTGGCTATCAGTGCGCGTTCGCTTACGTCGTCGCCCTGATCGTCTATCAGCTTGGCCTGCTCTTCAGCGGCGCTGGCTTCACCGTTGCGACGGCGATTGCCATCCTGCTGCTGGCTGGCCTGGTGTATCTGGTCGTTCGTAAGAATCCTTACAACGACAACCACCTCACCCAGAAGGTTTCCGCCTGATTTTCCATCGGGCTTAACCGAGGAAAGCGCCGCTGCATCCGGTGCTTTCTGAAACCCCTCTTGTGAACGCTGGAGGGCGGCGCGGGTTCTGCATCATCCGCGCTTCCCCTCCGGCATATGTTCTATCGCGCAAAAGCGGTTTTCCTCCATCCGCACAGGCGCAGAAAGGAACGAATCATGGCAACGTGGATTGTTGGCGGTGTACTTCTGGTGATTGTTGGCGCAGTCATTTGGAAGATGATCAAGGACAAGAAAAGCGGCAATTCTGCTTGCAGCTGCGGCGGCGACTGCGGCAAATGCAAGGGCTGCCACTGATTTTTCTCAAAACTTGTCAGACAAAAGCGCGCTTCCCGGAAACTTCGGGAGGCGCGTTTTTGATAGGTAGATGTGTTCCGCTGTTCTTTTCCTGTCGCCATCCTATGCAGCGTGCGGCGGATGTGGTATAATACTATTTCCAAATTCACCTGCGCCATCTGCTTGCGCCTTTTCCCTTCTGGCGTCCGCTCATTCCACTTAGCGTAGCGCTGCTACGCTGCGTTTCATTCACGTTAGCCAGAATGAAAAATTCGCGGCGCATTCTTATCTGGAAATAGTATAATCGGCATGGAAGCATTACAAAACCCGATGAATCACGTCTCGAAATCCACAAAATCCATTTATATGCTGATAAGGAGGACACCCCTCATGAGCAACGCTCTTACCGCCCGCCGTTCCATTCGCAAGTTCCAGCCAACGCCCGTGTCGCCCGACACCATCCGCGCTATCGTCGCCGTCGCCGCGTATGCGCCCAGCTGGAAGAACTCCCAGACCACCCGCTATACCCTGCTGACCAAGCGCGAGGAAATTGACCGCGTAGCGGACGAATGCACGATGGGCTTTCAAAAGAACATCGATACCCTGCACGGCGCGCCCGCGCTGGTTGTCCTCACGACCGTGAACGGCCGCAGCGGCTACGAACGCGACGGCTCGTTTAGCACCAGCAAAGGGACGCACTGGCAGTCCTTCGATGCAGGGCTGGCGGCGGAAGCTTTCTGCGTCGCCGCGCATGATGCCGGGCTTGGCACGGTCATCCTCGGCATTTATGACGAAGGGAAGGTCAAGGCCGTGCTGAATCTGCCGGAAACGGAGAGCGTGTCGGCGCTGATTCCGATTGGCGTGCCTGCGGAATCTCCTGCCGCCCCCAAGCGCAAGGATGTTTCGGAACTTCTGCGCATTCGATAACCGTTTGACAAAAACCAGCCAATTCGCGCTTGTACTCAACTGCCCGTTGTGCTATGATAAAGGAAATGAATGACCCGCCTGGGGTCACAGGGAAAGGAGTCCCCATGATGAATTTGAACGAAACTGCGGCGCGTCACGGCTTTTGCGTTGACCGTGTGCGTGAAAGCGAAGAGCTGCACGGAAAGATGGTGGAAATGCACCACGAAAAGACCGGCGCACAGCTGGTTTGGGTGGATAACGGCGAGGTGAACAAGACGTTCTGCGTCGCGTTTAAGACCCTGCCGGAGGATTCGACTGGCGTATTCCACATTCTGGAACATTCTGTCCTCTGCGGCAGCGCCAAGTATCCCGTTCGTGAACCGTTCGTCGAGCTGCTGAAGAGCAGCATGGCGACGTTCCTGAACGCGATGACTTTCCCTGACAAGACGATTTACCCCGTCTCCAGCCGCAACGAGCAGGACTTCCTGAACTTGGCGGAAGTGTATCTGGATGCTGTGTTCGCGCCGCGCATCCTGCAAGACCCGAACATCTTCTATCAGGAAGGATGGCACATCGAGCTGGACGAAAACGGCGCGCCGCTGTACAAGGGCGTTGTGTTCAACGAGATGAAGGGCGCCATGAGCGATGTGGACGAGCAGATTTACCAGAAGACGCTGGATGTCCTCTTCCCGGACAACTGCTACGGCTGGAATTCCGGCGGCGACCCGAAGCACATCCCCGACCTGACTTACGAGCAGTTCCTGCGCATGTACCGCCGCTATTATCACCCGTCGAATGCGCGTATTTTCCTTGATGGCGCGATTCCGCTGGACAAGGTGCTGACGCTGGCGGAGGAGTACTTGAGCCGCTTCGACCGCCTGGACGAGAAGCACGAAATTCCCATGCAGAAGCCCTTCGCCGCTGAAGCGGAACAGGCGTATGAAATCGGCGCCGAGGAGGATACTGCCGACAAGACCATGCTGACGCTGGCGAAGATTGTCGCGCCGTGGTCGGATACGGTGCGCGTCACGGCGACGGAAATCCTCTTTGATGTGCTGACGGGCAGCAATGACGCGCCGCTGAAGAAGGCGCTGCTGGCGACGGGCAAGTGTCAGGATGTAGGCATGTCTCTGGACAACGCGATGGCGCAGCCGTACATGATGCTGACCCTGCGCAACATTGCCGATGGCAGTGAGCAGGAACTGCGCCAGATGATCCGCGACACCGTGCAGCAGCTGGTCAAAACCGGGCTGGACAAGGACGCGCTGACCGCCTCCATCAACAGCAGCGAGTTTTCCGCCCGCCAGCCGGGCGAACCGTCGGGGCTGCTCCGCTGCATCCATGCGCTTGATGCGTGGCTTTACGGCGGCGACCCGATGCAGCCGCTCCTGTCCGAAGAGCGTTATCAGAAGCTGCGGGAAATGGCGACGGGCGACGGCTTTGACCGCCTGATGGCAGAACTTCTGCTGGATGAAAGCACGATGAGCATCATCCGCACTGTGCCGTCCCACACGCAGGGCGACGAACTCCGCGCGGAGGAAACGGAGCGCCTGCAGGCGATTCAGGCATCGTGGACGGAGGCGGACAAGGAAGCGCTGTGCGTGCAGAACGAGAAGCTGACCGCGTGGCAGCAGACCCCCGACACCGCCGAGCAGCTGGCAACGCTGCCCGTGCTGTCCTTGAGTGAAATCAGCGCAGACCCGCTGCTGATTCCCGCGGCGGAAGCGCAGTGCGGCGCGGCGAAGGTCATCACGCATGATCTGTCCATGAACGGCATCACCATCATGCACTGGTATATCTCCCTGACCGATTTCACCCTGGATGAACTCAAGCGCCTGTCGATACTGCCCGAACTGCTGGGCAAGCTGCCGACGAAGCGTCACGATTCGCTGTCCCTCTTCCAAGCCATCAAGCGCGATATCGGCAAGCTGACGTTCCAGCTGCGCGTCATGTCCCGCTGTGCGGAAATGGCGACGCCCGTGCTGGACGTGAGCTGCTCCGTGCTGGATGCGAACGTGGACAAGGCAGCCGCGCTCGTGCGGGAAATTCTGACCGAAACGTGCTTTGACGACAGGGCGCGTGTGCAGACGCTGATTCTCCAGTTGAGCGAGATGGCGAAGCAAAAGGTCATCAGCGACGGCCACAGGATGGCAATGTACGCCGCATCGGCGACGATGAGCGCGGCCTCGGCAGCGCGGGAAGCCTTGAACGGTCTGAGTGCCTGCATGGTGCAGAAGGCGCTGGCGGAGAATTTCGACGCGCAGTACGCGGATTTCCTTGCCCTCTGCGAGCGGTTCAGCAAGGACAGCGCGGTGCAGTCCCGCGTCACGTTCAGCCTGTCCACGAATAAGGTGCTTGACCCCGCCGCGATTCTCTCCGCCTACCCGGTCGGCACGCCCATCCCGGATGCTGCGCCGTATGTCAGCAACCTGCCTGCCAAGTGCGCCTACCGCATCCCGGCGCAGATCAGCTTTGCGTCGCTGGGCTATGATTACCGCCGTGCGGGCAAGGTGTACAGCGGTATTGCGCGCGTGATGAGCAACATCCTGTCCCTAAGCTACCTGTGGAACGAAGTCCGCGTGCAGGGCGGCGCATACGGCGCAGGGCTGAACACCAGCGAGACGGGGCGCATGGTCACTTACTCCTACCGCGACCCCTCCCCGGCGCGTACGCTGGGCATCAACCGCAGCATGTCGAAGGGTCTGCGTGACTTCGTGGCGGGCGACGAACGGATTGACAAGTACATCATTTCCACCGTCGGTGAAAGCGAACCGCCGCTGGGGTCGGAGAATCAGATTCTTGTCAGCGACGAAAACCTGCTGTGCGGCATCACGCCGGAGGATCTCTGCCGTGAGCGCGCGGAAATGCTCTCCACCACCAAGGACGCGCTGCTCAAGTGGTGCGGCGTGCTTGACCAGATGGCAAAGGACGGCGGCGTGTGCGTCGTCGGACATGACGGCGCGATTGCCGCTTGCGAGAAGGAAGATTTGACGGTTCTGTAAGGGATATAACGTAAAAAGACCCGCTGTTCACCCCCCAATGCAGGGATGGGCAGCGGGTTCTCGTATGCTATACTATTTTCACTTTCCCCATTCCACCCGAATCTCAAACGGCATCTGCGCATCCGTCGCTTCGTCATTGTCCCAAACGTGCACCTGATAGCTTTCCGGCGCGCCCAGCACGACGAAGTACAGATACTGCGTTTCCTCCGGAATATCGAAGGACACCGCGCCCTCCTGCGCCGCAGAGGAATCGCTGTATACGCGTGTGCCGTCCGTCAAGTATGCCACGAAACCGTAGCGCCAGCCCGGTGCGGCATCCACCGCGTTGTAAATGCGTGTGTGACCCGTCAGGTTCTCCGGGGTGGCATCGTCCCCGATATAGTACAGACCGGGGTCATCCGCCGCCAGCGCCGCGGTCATCAGCGTCATCAGCACCAGTGTGAGTGCCAACATTCGCCTGAGCTTCATGCAAATCCTCCGTTTACGGAATGCGGAATTCTGTAAACAGCGTCACAATACGCTGATTCATCAGCTTGACGCACTCCCATCTCGTTTTGGCATCCACATCCATGCGCACCCGCGCGCCGCCCTCCTGCCAGAGATTAACCCGCAGCATCCATTTATTTTCCGCATCCGGACTCGATTTGCGGATATTGAGATAGCCCGTCGCCACAGACACGGGGGTATCCGCATCATTCTCTGATCCATTCAGCCAAATGTAGCAGGTGCTGTCCGGGCGCACATCGTAATAATCCGACGAAAACAGCTGGTCATTCGCCCGAAAGCCGTTTTCCAACAGTTCGGCGGTGTGCGCCCGCAGCGCTTGGAAATCAACCGCTTGAAGTGCCTCGTTCGAGATGCGTTCCGTGTAGAAATGGTAGAAGAGCGCGCCGCAGAGCAGCACGAAAAGTGCCACTACAGCAACATGCCAGCGCTTGATTTTCATTTATTCAAACCATCCCTTCGGCAGCACATCCCGCTGATGCAGCAGCATGTCGTCGAAGAGCTTCTGCCCGTCCTCCAGCGTCACGCCGCCCAATTGCGGGTCGTTCATGAACGTGGAGAAACCCAGCTTGCGGTCGCAATGCAGCGCCGCCTGCAAGGTGTTTTCCTGATTGTAGACGTGGCGCGCCACCAGCGGCAGGATGTTCGCCGGCATGTCGCCCGCGCAGATCGGGTCGATGCGCCCGCGCGAGAACAGCGCGTTTGTCTCCACCACCGCGCCAATGGGCAGGTTCGGAATCTGCCCCTGATTCGGCACATTCACGTTGCTGACCATGTTCCCCAGCCCCAGCAGCGCCTTGAGCAGCAAATGCCCTTCCTCACCCGACGGCGTGAGGTCAAGCGGCTCTTTTCCGCTGAGCAGGTCGTCCGAGCGCTGCATCCGCTTCTTCAGGTCATCCTCGCGCCAAGACACGGGCGTCAGGTCGAATTTCCACTGGTGCGCTGTCTCCGGACTGTGCAGATACCACTGCGGCAGGAATTCCACCAGATGGCGGTCGCCCGCCGCCGCAATCGCCCCATAGCGCTGGAACAGGTCGAACTTAACCTTGTGCGCGCACGCGAAATGGCTGTTCATCCAATTGTCCGACCCCAGCTGAATGCCTTCGGGATGCTCCTCCACAAAACGGGCATACAGCGGCATCAAATCCATGCCCTGATAGCTGGCAGAGGTAATCCAAGTGAAGTGGTTGATGCCGGTGACAGTGGTGTACAAGTCCTGCCGCTTCACGCCGGGAATGTGCTCCTGCTCATCCAGCATCGCGCACAGCACCTTCTGCGTGCCGAATACCTCGTGGCAGCAGCCGAACGCCTTCACCTGCGGGAATACCTCGTACAGCGTCCGCACGCAAAGCGTCATAGGGTTCGTATAGTTGATGACGAACGCGTTCGGCGCGAAGTCGCGAATCGCTTCGGCAATCTCAACGAACATCGGAATCGTGCGCATTGCCCGCATGAAGCCGCCCGCGCCCACCGTGTCACCCACGGACTGATATACGCCGACCCGCTCCGGCAGGTGTACATCGCCGCGCATATGCGCAAACGTTCCCGGCAGAATGCTGATGACGACGAAATCCGCGCCCGTGAGCGCCTCCTGCAAGGAACTGCTGACTTCAAACGCCCACTTGGATGCCGCGTCGGGATGCGCCGCCAGCATCGTGCCGATTTTCTGATTGCGCTCCGCCGCCTCGCGGTCAATGTCGTACAGTCGTACCGTGCCGCTGATTTGCCCGTCGGAAATAATGTCGCGCATGAACCCCCACGCCCATCCGCGCGAGCCGCCGCCGATATAAGCTACGGTCAAACCCGCGACCTTGTCACCCTGATGCGTACACATGGAAATTCTCCTCCTTGCTGGCTGATTTTCAGCCTGTATCGACATGATAGCACAGATGCGCGGGTTTTGCAATGCGCGAAAGAGATTCATCTTTTCCATTAGTAGGCATTTATCTGCTGCAAAAACAGCTTCCCCTTTCAGGAAAGCTGCTATCATTTTCCACTTTAGTCCTGTCCAAGGAATTCTGTCGATTCATCTTCGAGAATGTCGCCAAAAGTCATTCCCTGAATGCGGCATTGCGCCAGCGCTTCCTGCGGCGTGGCATATTCGCTAATCAGCGCATACGCAGAACCTTCTTTTTTGTACATGCCGAATCGCGCTTCACGCCCATCAGGCAATACTGTGCTCACCGGATGATACATCGAATCCGTCTGAAAACGATATTCCTGCCCTCGCCAGCCAAAATCCAAGCCGAACCAATGCCCGTCGGATGGCGACCATTCCCCGGTCTATTGGGAGAGAAACTGCTCACGGGTCATTTGATTCGACCTCCTCCGTCACACCCGCCAAAATCCACTGAATCGTCTCATCATCCAGCAGCAGATACTGCGGCGTGACCCGCGGCTGCCACTCCGGGACGCACGCCGCCAGCGCGTCCGCGTGGTGGATTGCCAAAGTGTAGCGTTCTCCATTCACGCCGGGGAAGCCCGCTTTTCCATCCGCGCTTTCCGAGTGCTGCGACCAAAGCTGTGTCAGCACCGCTTCCCATGCGTAATATGCTTCCATCTCTGGCGACGCTGCCGGAATCGCCGCATCCTCATCCTCCTGCCGCCACAGCACCTGATAATCCTCCGGCGTGCCCTGCCGGATTTCCGCATTCGTCGTCTGCCAGCCAGAATCGAGCGTGAAGCCGGTGTTTTGCATAGGCGTGCTTGCCGTCTGCGGCACGATATGCTTTTCGGCATAGAGATAGAGGATTTCGGCGCGGCTTCCGTCAGCTGCCGTCTCCGTCACCTGCTGCCACTTGACGTAGAGTGGGGTCATGCTTTCGTGATAGTCGAACGATGTGACAAGTCTGCCGTCTGCCAGCTTGGACAGCTGAATCCCGTATTCGCTCGTCGAAATCGGGCGCGTTTCGTTCATCAGCCAATCGAAGCAGTATAGATTTGCCAGCCCGAGGATGCACACAATCAGCGCACCCAGCAGGATATTGCGGAGGGTGCGGCGGCGCTTCTGCTTCCGCAGCGTCTGGGCGGCGGCGTCGAACGCGGCGCGCGAATCCAACGCGCCTTTTTGTCCGGCGGGCAGGTCAGCTTTGAGCTGATTCATGTATGCGGCACATTCCGCGCACGTCTGCACATGCGCCGACACCATGTGCTTGCTCCCGTCGCTGGCGACATCATCCAGCACCAGCGGCATCAGGTCGCGGACGATTTCACATTCCTGCTTCATTCCTTGCATTCTCCTTTCATCGCGTCCAGCAGCATTTGCTTCGCCCGGTACACCGTTACGCGCGCCCAGCTTTCGGATTTCCCGAACAGCGCCGCAATCTCCTTGCTGGACAATTCGCAGAAGGTTTTCAGGGTGAACACCTCGCGATACGGTTCCGGCAGACGGTGGAGAGCTTGATGCGCACTCAGGGCGAGACTGTGTTCCGCGACCATCTCCGTGAAATCCGGGACGGACGCCTCCGGCACATCGTCGAGCGGCAGCGGCGACTGCCTGCGCATGATGCGCAGAAACTGATTCCGTGCAATCGCGCAGAGCCATGTGCCGACCGAACTTTTTCCTTCGTACCGCTTCCAATTTTTCATCGCCTGATAGAACGTTTCCTGCGTGAGTTCCTCCGCAAGGTCACGATCGCGGCACAGGCGGATCAGGTAGCCGTACACCATGTCTCGGTACTGCTGATATGCTTCTTCTGCGTCAAGCATCTCCAGCACCTCCCTTCATGAAGTTAGTCGCGCGGGGAGACGAAACGTTACACGGAAATGCAAAAAAACATCCGAACCATGCTCCAAGAGCCAGCGGTTCGGATGTTTTTGCTGTATGGTGCGGGAAACAGGACTTGAACCTGCATGAAGTTAGCCCTCACTAGAACCTGAATCTAGCGCGTCTGCCAATTCCGCCATTCCCGCAGAATGTGGATGGGGGTGGATTCGAACCACCGAAGTCGGTGACGGCAGATTTACAGTCTGCTCCCTTTGGCCACTCGGGAACCCATCCATATGAAATTTCTCTGTAACCCAGAGAATGGAGCTGGCGATGGGACTTGAACCCGCAACCTGCTGATTACAAATCAGCTGCTCTGCCAATTGAGCTACACCAGCATTGCTTACTTGGTAGCACCTGCGAAGTTCAAACCAGAAAGTAGACGACCCGGAAGGGGCTCGAACCCTCGACCTCCAACGTGACAGGCTGGCGCTCTAACCAACTGAGCTACCGGGCCACCTGAGAAAGTAGGCCTTCAGGGACTCGAACCCGGGACCGACCGGATATAAGCCGGTTGCTCTAACCAACTGAGCTAAAGGCCCATACGGAAGGGAAAAGAAGAAGGATGACCCCGTCGGGATTCGAACCCGAGTAGCCGCCGTGAAAGGGCGGTGTCTTAGGCCACTTGACCACGGGGCCATATTTCCCATCCGAAGGAGAGTAGTAGCTGTCGGGGTGAAGGGATTTGAACCCCCGGCCCCATGCTCCCAAAGCACGTGCGCTACCAGACTGCGCTACACCCCGTCGTTCCCGTGTCTCTTGCATGTCCTGCAGGCGACTTCTTAAGTATACACCCATTTCAGCGGTTTGTCAACCCCCAAAATGAATTTTTTTGCGGATTTTTTGATTCTTTTTGGGCGTTTTTCGGAAAATCCCCGCAAATGCCCGTTTTTTCGGCATTTTTTCGCTTCTCCCGCCGGTCATCAGGGGCGTTTTCGGCTCATATCCTCCTGCAAAGCCTTCTGCGCGACCATGCAGAAGCGCAAAAAGGAGGTTTCGCACATGGACGAAGCCATCGCCCAGCGCTGCATTGCCGAGGCGCGCTACATGCTCCGCCACCGGACGACCATCCGGCAGACTGCCGCCGCGTTCCAGCTCTCCAAATCCGGCATCCACAAAGACATGCTCCAGCACCTTCCGCAGGCGGATGCCGCCCTCGCCCGCGAGGTATCGGCGCTGCTGGCATACAACAAGTCCGTCCGCCATTTGCGCGGCGGCGAAGCGACACGGCGGCGTTATGCACAGGAAAAAAGCCGAAAATCTGCGGAGTGCTTGCAATTTCCTGAAAATACGCTATACTAATGGAAGAGACTTTCCGGAGGAGGCTGCCTTCCATGACGACGATTACGCCCGACGAGATGAAATCCTTGGAAACGCTTTTCATGTCCGAAACCGGCACGCCCAGTATTCTGCTGATGGAACACGCTGCGCATGGCGTAGCCGCAGCAATTTCCCGCCACGCACCGAAATCCGCCCGCGTGCTCTTCCTCTGCGGTCCCGGCAATAACGGCGGCGACGGCTATGCGGCGGCGCGGCTCTGGTGCTCAGGCGGCGGTCAAGCGGACGTGTGGGAAGTGACCAGCGCCGTCCGCGGCGACGCACTGACGAACCGCACTTTGGCGCTGCTGCACGGTGTCCGCGTTCTGCCCAGCGCCGACGCGGTGGATGTCGCCGAGTACGCCGCCGTGGTGGACGCGCTCTACGGCACGGGGCTGAATCACGCCATTGAGGGCGACGCGGCGATTCTCATCCACCGCCTGAGCGACCATCCGCAGATTCCGGTTATCGCGGTGGATATTCCCAGTGGGCTGGACGGCACGACCGGGCGCGCACTCGGTGCTGATGTCGTCCGCGCGGCGGAGACGGTCACGTTCCACCGCATCAAGCAGGGCTTGCTTCTGCGGCAGGGCGTCGAATACACGGGCAAAATCACCGTGCAGCCGATTCTCATCCGCCCCGGCGACGACATTGACCTTGGCTTCGGCGGCTTGGAGACGCTCTCCCCTGCCGCGCTTGCGCCGCTTTTCGCCCGCACACCCGCGCTTCACAAAGGCGATTGCGGCCGCGCGGTGATTTTCTGCGGTTCGCGCGGGATGGTCGGCGCGGCGGCGTTCTGCGCCAATGCCTGCATCCGCGCGGGTGCGGGGCTGACGACGCTTTTGTGCCGCGAGAGTCTGCTGCCGATGCTGCAAGTGCTTGCGCCGGGCGCGACGTGCGTTCCCCTGCCCGAAACAAACGGGCTGCTGACGCCTCAAGCCGCGCGCATCACCCGCGAGACGCTGGACAAGGCGGACGCGGCTTGCATCGGCTGCGGCTGCGGCCTGACCCCGGACGTGACGATGCTGCTGCGCGTGTTCGCCGAGGCGGACTGCCCCATCGTCTGGGACGCGGACGCGCTGACCCTGCTGGCGACGCACGACGGCATCCTCCCGCTGAAGGAGGAGGACATCATCACGCCGCACCCCGGCGAAGCGGCGCGCCTGCTGGAACAGCACGTCGAGTTCATTCTTGATGAGCCGCTGGATGCCCTATCGCGGCTGCATGACCTGTGCGGCTGCTGCGTGCTGCTCAAGGGCGCGCGGACGCTTGTGTCCGACGGCGACGCAACGTACATCAGCCTCTACGGCACGCCCGCGCTGGCGAAAGGGGGCAGCGGCGACGTGCTGTCCGGCATCCTGACGGCGCTGCTGTGCCAGCGGAATCGGCTGTCTACGTCGCTCTCCACAAGCGCGCTGGCAGCGTACGGCGTGCTGATTCACGCCCTGGCGGGACTTCGCGCGGAGAAGCGGTTCGGCGCGAACTGTTCCACCCCGCAGGCGCTGATTGACGCGATTCGGCTGGATGACAAAGAGCTGTAACCCCAAACGCACCTCTGCCCGGTTGGGGGAGGTGCGTTTTTGTTACTGGTCAATCTCGTTCAGGAATGCTTCCATTTCCTTGCACGCCGTTTCGCGGTCGTCCAGATAAAACCCATGCCCCGCGCCGCACAGCAGGAGCAGCATCAGCAGAATACCAGCAAATTTCTTCATAATAATTCACCTCTTAACTGAGTTCAAACGCGAAGAAGTTCATGGCTCCCTCGCCGCGGAAGCGGAAGTACAGTGCCTTCACGCCATCTGCCATACGGAACGGCGCGGTGACGTTCGTCATGGTCTTTCCGGCTTCGACCGGGATGCTTGCCGCCAGCGTCGAGAATTCCGGCGTGTCGCTGACCTCGATATTGCCGCGGCACCCCCCGCTGACGGCGCACCGAATGGCTTTCGCGCCGTGCATCTGGAAGTACTTGAATCCGCATACGCTGCCATCGCGCATGTTGGCGATATACTGCACCGCCGCCGGATCGCCGTCGCGCCCGCTCTGGGTGAAATACGGGTGTTCCTTCTTATTGAAGCGCTTGTCGTAGCGGACAACGCCGTGCTTGCTCCACAGGTTGCAGGCGATGCGCGCCTCGTATTCACCGATACCGTCCAGCGGGCCGCCGTTCAGACCGCAGCTGGTCACTTCCGCCTGCTGGAAGCCGCCGTCGGGCGTGCGCTTCAGCGGTTCGGCGCAGGCTTGGCGGGAGTAGGAGTGCTGGTTCGTCTGGCGATGGTAGAAGATGTACCACTGCCCGTTCAGTTCCGCCATGCCGCCGTGGGTGTTGCCGAGGTAGTTCGTGCCGCGCGTCTCGTCGGAGGTTCCGTCCTCCATGTACAAGTCGCCCAAGTCCACCAGCGTTCCGCCGTAGCGGTAGCCGAACAGCGGATGTTCGCTGACCGCATAGCACAATTCGTGATTGTTCTCCGACGAGTACACAAAAACGTACTTGCCGTCAATTTTGCGGATGCTGCTTGCCTCGAAGAAAGCATGTCCCGCGAATTCCTTCGGCGGGTTGTTGTCCTTCTGCGGGAAAATCAACTGGATTTTATCCTTGATGGTCAGCATATCCTGTTCCAGCTCCATGCCGACGCCGCCGGAATTGCGGAGGTTATGGAAGCGGCTCATGATGAACGGCACCTTCGTCGCAAAGCCAGAATAGAGGTACACGCGCCCGTCGTCATCCACCAGCGCACCAGGGTCGAACGGGAACTCATCCCCGGAGCGGCTGCCCCACTCGCGCCCGTCGGCATAACGGACATGACCGTAGTATTCATACGGACCCTGCGGCTTATCGCTGACCGCCACACCCATGCGTCCAAGGAAATCATAGGCATAATAGAGGTAATAGCGCCCGTCCACGCCCTGCACCACGTCCGGTGCGAACAGCAGGCGGATGCCCAGCTTGTTCAGCGGGTCTTGTTTTTTCTTGTAGATAACACCCTCGTAGCGCCACGCGGACAAATCGTCCACCGGCGCGGAGTAGCACACATAGTCGTTGACGCAGAAGATAGCGGCGTTAAAGCGGTCGTGCGAGCCGTACACATACACCCGATTGCCGAAGACATGCGGCTCACCGTCCGGGATGTACTCCCCTGCCGGCAGATACGGATTGAATACCTGTTTCATCTGTTTTTCTTCCTCCCCAGCTTGATGATGCTATTTTATACTAATTCGATTCTAAAACATGGCATCGAGCATAGCAGATTTTTCGTT